>LWDU01037391.1_pt1 | contig 42406 bp, 49 predicted proteins | sample 727161 | NCBI WGS metagenome assembly LWDU01 (sample SAMN04566230, study PRJNA314399) | hydrothermal vent metagenome | isolation source: deep sea hydrothermal plume seawater | place: Mexico: Gulf of California, Guaymas Basin | collected 2004-07-11
CAAAGACGCGGTCCAGCTCATCAACCCCAATCATATGACGGGTGGGTGCGTCCTCTACGGCGTTCAGCGTGGTGAACTCTGCCTTGCCTGCTTTGCGAGACGATGATTTTGGTGCGGCCAGACCCCCGGGCGCCGCCGAAGAGGTCTCTTCCACGAGTGTGTTCCACTCGCCGCAGGCATCGCAGCGCCCTGACCATTTTGGATGGACGGCGCCGCAGGACTGACAGGTGAAGACGGTGTTCGCTTTAGCCATGGCGATCAGACGTAAACTGTTGCTGCGCGTGGGTGAAGCGGGTTTTGCGGACTTGTCTCATATCGAATTACGATAAGTTAATTATCGAAAAACAATAATTATGGTAAAACGGAGTCGCTCAGGAGCAGGGTCAATAACAAGAAAAGAGAAGGACCCATAACAATGAAAAAGAAGAGCGTTATCACCGCAATCGCCCTCACCGTCTGTGCAGGTTTTGCTGCCCCCGCCTTTGCCGGCAGCGCCCAGGCCGTGAACTCCGTCGAAGCCGATATTACCGGTCTCGACCTTGGGAGCCCTGAAGGCCGCGCAATTGCTGAAAGCCGGATCGAACGGGCTGCAGAACATGCCTGCCTTGCCCGCAGCGGCCCACAACCCATCGCTTATCAGCGCGCCACGGCCATCTGTGTCGATGCCGCGGTCAAGGATGCGATGGGCCGGGTTTTCCCGAAAGCCGAGCGTGTCGCCGAGACAAAGTAAAATGCACGGCCGGCCCTGATCAAGGTGCCGGCCGTTCTGCTTTCGGGCGTCAGGTGTGCGGCAGCGCCACTGGCAAGGTCGAACGCGCCTGTCTAGACAGGCCGGGTGAAGCATATAGCGATCATCGGTGCCGGGCCTGCAGGTCTCATGGCAGCTGAAGCCGCGCTCAAAGAGGGGGCGCAGGTGTCGATCTACGACGCTATGCCGAGCGTTGCGCGCAAATTCCTCATGGCAGGCAAAAGCGGGCTGAACATTTCTCACAGCGAGGAAGAGAAGCTTTTCCGGTCTCGCTACCGCGCGCCGGATGCGCGGCTGGATGGACTGATCGCCGCGTTCGGGCCCGGCGACGTCGAGCGATGGATGAACGGGCTTGGCATTGAGAGCTTCAGGGGAAGCTCTGGCCGGGTATTTCCGGTGATGATGAAGGCGTCTCCTTTGCTGCGGGCCTGGCTGGCCCGGCTGCGGACAAGCGGCGCGCGCCTTCATGTGCGTCACCGCTGGCAGGGATGGGACGAGGCAGGCGCGCTGGTGTTTGCAACGCCTGAAGGCGAGGTGAGACTTGAGGCCGATTCGGTCATCCTGGCGCTTGGCGGCGCGAGTTGGTCGCGGCTTGGGTCGGATGGGGCCTGGGCACAGCTGCTGGCGGCTATGGGGGTTGAACTTGCGCCATTCCAGCCATCGAATTGCGGTTTCGAAGTGGCGTGGTCGAAACGCCTTCTGGACGGGTTCGAAGGCGCGCCGCTGAAAGGTGTGAAGCTGTCGGCAGGCAGGCAGTCTGCGCAGGGTGATGTCGTCATCACAAAGCGCGGTGTTGAGAGTGGGGCGCTCTATCCGCTGTCTGCGGATTTGCTGCGGCAGATCGAGGATACAGGTTCGGCGTCGCTGGAGATCGATCTGCTGCCCGATGTCGACATGGGTACGCTGAGGCGGCGTCTCGCCGCTGCCAATCCGAAGGAGTCAAGCTCCAACAGGTTGCGCAAGGCGGCGCGGCTCGACCGGACCAAGATTGCGCTCGTTAACGAGATTTCGCGTGGGGCACCGCCTGCAGAGGCGGGTGATCTTGCTGCGTTCCTGAAGGCTCTGCCGGTGCGCATCGACGCGCCCGTGCCGATGGACGAGGCCATATCAACATCGGGCGGCGTGTCATGGGACGCGCTTGATGATCGGCTGATGCTGAAAGCTTTGCCCGGCGTCTATTGCGCAGGCGAGATGATCGACTGGGACGCGCCGACAGGTGGCTATCTGCTGACCGCTTGCCTCGCCATGGGACGGGCGTCGGGCAAGGCGGCGGCCAACCATCATATTTGAGTGGTCTTGTCCTCAGAAGCAGCGTTTATTTCTCGCCGTTCTAAAAGCGAAAATACTTAGTGGGGGATATCATGACAGTCTGGATTGCTGCCGGGGTTGGGGCGCTCATTATACTGGTGGGACTGTATGTCTGGTCCAGCAAGGGCGCGAAAGGCATGCAGCAGGAGATCGTCGACGGGACTGGCGAGGCCTATTTACGGCTGGCCGCGTCCATCATGTTTGTCACCTTGCTCGAGCATTCGCGCCGAAATCCGGTCGACTATCAGGCCGGTACAGGGTTTGACACGGACCGTATCTATCCGAGCGTCCTGCTTGTCGGCCGCAAGATCCATGGCAGTTTCGACCCTGAAATGGCACGCGAGGAGTATACCAATGCGGCAAAGCTTCGGCCGGACTTCATTGAGGGCCTGAAGCGCAATGTGATGTTCCAGTTTGCCTGTCAGAAGGCCAGCGCGGCAGCTAAAAACAAGCTCATGCTCGGCGGGCTTACTGTCATACAGGCCAATGTGGAGGAGCCAGCCGCGGAGCTACTGCCGCTGAGGGGGCTGGCGGCTGAACTTTATGGAGATCAGGTCAAAGCGGATCGAAGGCTTCTTGGCGGCGCCAATGATGGCCTGCTTGCAGAGTCCATCGCGATTCACAATGAGATCTCGGCCTCGTTAAACGATGGGACAGCCGCCTAAAGCGATGGCTGGATCGGGCCGTCGGCGCGCCCATGGACGAACTGGTCGACATGGTCATTGCCGGACCGGTCGATCTCGCTGGCGGGGCCGCGCCAGATGATCTTGCCCTCGAACAGCATGGCGATCTCGTCGGCGACTTTTCGGGCCGAGGCCATGTCATGCGTGATCGTGACGGCGGCGGCGCCGAGAGCCTTTACCTGCTCGAGAATGAGATCATTGATCGCGTCAGCGGTGATGGGGTCGAGACCCGTCGTTGGCTCATCGAAGAAGATCAGATCCGGCTTGGTAATGATGGCGCGGGCGAGGGCGACGCGCTTCTGCATACCGCCCGAAATCTCTGCGGGCCGAAGGTCCGCGACAGAAGCGCCAAGACGAACCTTCTTGAGGGTCTCGATGGCTTGTTCCTTGGCGTCCGAGCGCTTCATCTTGTCGGCGTTGAGTAGCCGAAACGCAACGTTCTCCCAGACGGTCAGGGAGTCGAATAACGCGCCGGACTGAAACAGCATGCCGATGCGCGATCGCATGGCCTCGCGGGTCTTGCCCTGATTGTTGGTGACGTCCTGTCCGTCGAACAGGATCTTGCCGGCATCTGGTGTCATCAGGCCGAGCGCGTTCTTCAGCATGACCGACTTGCCGGAGCCCGACCCGCCAAGCACGACAAGCGACCGCCCCGGCGCGACATCGATATCGACACCGCGGAGGACATGGTTCGAGCCGAAGCTTTTCTCGACGCCTTTGAGTTCAAGAATAGGCTGCGTCATCAGATGCCGATCTGCACGAAGAAGGTGGAGAGGATGTAGTTGGCGGCAAGGACCAGAACAGCCGCGCCGACCATTGAGAGGGTCGCGGCGCGTCCGACGCCGGTGGCACCAGCCGAAGATTTCGAGCCCTGGTAACAACCCATGAGGGCGATCACCATACCAAAGATGACAGCCTTGATGAGACCGACGACGACATCGTCCAAGGTCAGGAAATCGACCGTGTTGCGGATATAGGTCGTCGAGTCGAAATCGAGCGCGTAGACACTGACAAGCCAGCCCCCCATGACGCCGATAATGTCGGCGATGAGGACGAGGAGCGGCAGCGTGAGCGCGGCGGCGAGAAAGCGCGGCGCATAGAGATAGCGAAACGGATTGGCCGAGAGCGTCTTCAACGCATCGATCTGTTCAGTGACCTTCATGGCGCCAATCTCAGCCGCGATACCGGCCGTGACACGACCAGCCAGCATCAGACCGGTGATCGTGGCACCAAGCTCACGGGTGATGCCAAGGACGACGATGTTCGGAACGAACTGTTCTGCGCCAAAACGGTTGCCGCCGGTATAGATGTTGAGGGCAAGCGCCGCACCGATGAAGACAGCCGACAGGCCGACGACTGGCAGTGAGTAGAAGCCGATAGCGATGATCTGCTTCCAGAGCTGGGCAAGGTTCCAGGGCGGGGTGAGGGCAGAAAGAGCCGTGCGCCCGGAAAAGATCGACAGGCGGCCAATCTCTCCGAACAGGGCAAGCGTGCCGCGCCCGGTCCACGCGAGCGGGTTGGGAAAGCCGCCGGATTTAGTCGTAGATGCGTCTGACACGTTGGCCCAGTCCTGTTACAAGTTCATAGCCGACCGTGCCGGCGCGTTTGGCCTGCTCTTCGAGCGGGACCTCAGCCCCGATGAATTGGGCGAATGCTCCGGGCTTTTCAAGGTCTCGTGCCTGCGTCACGTCGATCGTAATCAGATCCATGGAGACGCGCCCGACGATCGGGCAGGTAATGCCGCCTAGCGAGGACATGCCCTTATTGCTGGCCGAGCGCGGGAAACCATCGCCATAGCCAAGTGCAACTGTTGCAAGGGTGCGCGGTGCATCGAAGGTGTGGGTTGCGCCATAGCCGACCGTCTCGCCCGGGTGAACGGTCTGTATGGTGAGGATAGGCGCTTCCAGCGTCATGCCGGGCTTGAGCGCGACACCTTCCGGAAGGGGCGGCCCGCCGCCATAGAGGCCGATACCGGGTCGAGCGACGTCGAACCCATAGTCCTGCCCCATGAAGCAGCCGCCCGTATTGGCGAAGCTTCTGCGAGCGTTGGGAAAATGAGAGGCGGCCTGCCTGAAGCGCTCCAGTTGTTGCCCGTTGATAGCGCGTGAGCGGTCGTCTGAGTCGATCAGGTGAGACATCACATGAACTGGCGGCCTGCTGGCCGTGAGGGCTTTCAGCTCCGCCACGTCTTCCATGCGCACGCCCAGCCGGTTCATGCCGGTATCGATATGGACGGCGTAGTCGGGTGCATCACTCAAACCGAGCCAGCTTTTGATAGCCGACAGGGCGTTCAGGACAGGTGTGATATTGTTTGCACGAATGAGGTCTGCGTCAGACGGCTCCGCGCCATTGAAAGCGAGAATGGATGCGTCCTCGCCGATGGCGGCGCGGAGCTCTGCACCCTCTTCGACATAGGCGACAAAGAAGGTCCGGCATCCCGCTTCGTGCAAGGCTTGCGCGACCGGGGCAACGCCGTGGCCGTAGGCATTGGCCTTCACGACAGCGCCCGCCTCGCTCTCGGGGATGAGAGCGGCGATCGTGCGCCAGTTGGCAACGATATTCTGAAGGTGCACGCGGGCGCGGGGACTGAAACTCATCGATGCGGCATAGTCTGCCGTAAGGCCCTGCCGCAACCCATTCTAGCCGAAGTCTGGCTCAGGCTGTTGGCGTTTGAGGTTGCCGAAGCGGGTCGTGTTGGCGTCGAAGGCAAGGGTGACGCGGCCAATCGGGCCGTGACGTTGCTTGCCGATGATCACTTCAGCGGTGTCGAGAACCTCATCCATGCGCTGGCGCCACTTGGTCCATTTTTCCGCAGATGCCGGATCATCACCGCCGGACTGGGGTTCGGTCCGCTCCAGATAGTAGGACTCGCGGTACACGAACATGACGACGTCGGCATCCTGCTCAATGGAGCCGGATTCGCGAAGGTCCGAGAGCTGTGGGCGTTTGTCCTCGCGCTGTTCGACCTGACGCGACAGCTGGGAGAGGGCAATGACGGGGACGTTCAATTCCTTGGCGAGTGCCTTGAGACCCATGGTGATCTGCGTGATTTCCTGAACACGGGAATCGCTGGCCTTGCCGGTGGTCGACGTCAGAAGCTGAAGATAGTCGATCACGACCATGTCGAGGCCGCTTGTGCGCTTCAGACGCCGGGCACGGGCGGCGAGCTGGCTGATCGAGATACCGCCTTGGTCATCAATATAGAGTGGCAGGTTCTGAAGCTCTTCTGTGGCCTGTCGGATCTTTTCGAAGTCGCTGGCGTCGAGGTCACCCTGACGGATGTGGTGCGCGTTGAGGCCGGTGCGGTCTGCAATGATACGCGTGGCGAGCTGTTCGCACGACATTTCTAGAGAAAAGAATGCAACTACAGCGCCTTCGACGGTTTTCTTCGACCCGTCCGGCTGTGCTTCGCGGCGACAAGCCTGCGCAGCATTAAAGGCGATATTTGTGGCGAGCGTTGTCTTACCCATGGAAGGGCGGCCAGCAAGGATGACGAGGTCCGACTTGTGGAAGCCGCCAAGCATCGTGTCGAGATCATCAAGCTGAGATGCGATACCAGCGATCTTTCCATCCCGCTTGAAGGCCGCTTCTGCCATCGCGAGCGACTCTTTGAGGGCGGTCGAGAAGGAATGGAAGCCGCGCCCGGAAGAGCCACGGTCAGCGAGATCGAAGAGCTGGCGCTCGGCAAGCTCCAGCTGCTTGTCGCCATCTTCTTCGGGGGCTGGCTTGAAGGCGCGGTGCTGGACCGTCGCGCCGATGTCGATCAAGTCGCGGCGCATGGCGAAGTCGCGGATCATGCGGGCGTAGTCAGTAATCTCGGGGCCGAACGCGGCCGAATCGAGCAGTTCCGCCAGATAGGATGCGCCGCCGATTTCCTGAAGCTTGTCAGCCTTCTCGAAATGCTCGCGAAGCGTGATACCGTCAGCGACACGGCCGCCCTGAATCATGGTCGAGCAGACTTCGAAAATCTCCTGATGGGGGATGGAATAGAAGTCAGTGGCGCGCAGGATGTCCGCGACGCGCTGAAACGCATTATTGTCGTAAAGGATCGCACCAAGAACGCCGGCTTCGGCCGACAGGTTGTGCGGTGCTTCGACCGACTTGGGCGTATTGGACATATCGTTCATGCGCGTGTCCCCGAAAAGGTTCTTACCGATGGGTTAACTTTACGCCTGAGCGGGGAAACATTGCAGGCTTGACTTGCATAGAAACTGCCACCGTCCACAGCTCAGATGAGACCTGTGGAATACGGTGATTCGGGCGTGAATGATTCGCGGCCATTCTTGCCGGGGAGAGACGCCCGGGTCTGGTGTCTTCGGCAAAGAAAAAGGCCGCACCCGGTGGGCACGGCCTTCATCAAAGTCTGGCGTAAGACGCGCGGAGGTCTATTCCTCGTCGCCGCCTTCGCGGGTGGCGTCCTCGCGCTCTGCGCTGGCCTCAGCCAGTTCAGCAGATTGCTCGGCAGCGGCGCCTTGCTGTTCGGCCTGGATCGTCTCGATGACATTCTCGCCTGCAGCCTGACGCTCAGCTTCTTCCATCGATCGGGCGACGTTCACAGTGATCTCAACGAGAACTTCCGCGTGAAGGCGAACGCCCAGCTCGTAGATGCCGATCGTCTTGATTGGCTGGTCGAGCTTGATCTGACCGCGGCGGACCTTGAAGTCCTTCTCAGCCAGCGCATCGACGATGTCGCGGGTCGAGACGGAACCGTAGAGGTTGCCGGTGTCGGAAGACTGGCGGATGAGAACGACTTCTGCGCCGTCCATGCTGTTGCCGGTCTGCTTGGCTTCTTCGCGTGCGTCTGCGTTGCGCTTCTCGATGAGGTCACGCTCTGCTGCGAAACGGGCACGGTTACGATCGTTTGCGATCAGCGCCTTGCCGCGTGGCAGCAGGAAGTTACGGGCAAAGCCGTTCTTCACGGTGACTTCTTCGCCAAGCTCGCCAAGATTTTCGACGCGTTCAAGAAGGATGATGTCCATGTGTCAGTCCTCCTACTTAACGGTGAATGGCAGGAGCGCGAGCATACGGGCGCGTTTGATGGCGCGGGCAAGCTTACGCTGGTTCTTGACGTTCACTGCAGTGATCCGCGACGGGACAATCTTGCCCTTCTCGGAGATATAGCGCTGCAGCAGTTTCACATCCTTGTAGTCGATCGCAGGGGCGCCTTCGCCCGAGAACGGATCGACCTTGCGGCGGCGATTGAAAGTGCGCCGGGCAGGGATGTTGGTGATGTTGATATCACCTGCATTGTTTTCTGAAGACATAACTCTCGCTCCCTAGTCCTTGCGGCCCTTGCGGCCCATCATCGGGGACGGCTCTTCGTCCAGCTCTTCGACCTTGATCGTCATGTAACGGATCACGTCGTCGGAGATACGGTGACGGCGCTCAAGCTCATGTACAGCGGCGGCTGGGCCGTCGATGTTGAGCAGGGAGTAGTGTCCCTTGCGCTGCTTGTTGATCGGGTAGGAGAGGTTGCGCAGACCCCAGTATTCGGTCTTGCCAACCTTTGCGCCCTGGCTTTCCAGCCATTGGCCGAGCTCTTCGATCTGGCTCTCGACCTGTGCAGGCGAGATGTCAGGACGCGAGATCAGCACGTGTTCATAAAGTGCCATAATGGTCTTTCCCTGGTGTTCAGAATGCGGCGCTGGAACGCGGGAAAACGCTCCGGCGATGGCCCCCAGTCATCCGGCTCATTCCGGACACCAGGACCGCACCCCGTGTGAAGAGGCGGCTTAAAGCCCAAACTGTGGATAAAATCAAGCTTCGAGCCTCAGCGATCGCCGGGGGTCTCGTCATTCATAATGGCCATCAGCTGCGCGCCGCCTATACCGTCCTTCGTGAAGCCGAACGTGCCCGTCTGCAGCAGTTCTTGAGCCGCGCGGATGAGGGCGCCGTTGGCGGCATTGGCGAGCGCTGAGCCAAGGCTGATCCGGCGCACACCAAGCGTTGCGAGTTCTGCAACCGGGACGGGACCGGATTTCGGACCGATCAGCACATTTAATGGCAGGTCAATCGAAGCGACGACGGAGCGGATATCGTCCAGTGTCCGAAGGCCAGGCGCAAACAGGACGTCCGCGCCTGCTTCCTGATAGGCCTGAAGGCGGGCGATGGTGTCTGCGAGGTCCGGCGTGCCGGTGAAGAAGTTTTCCGCACGCGCCGTCAACATGAAGAAAAAGGGAAGCGCGCGGGCTGCTTCTGCTGCGGCCGCGATACGCTCGCGGGCCCGGTCGATGTCGTACTGGCCCCTGTCCTGGCCTGCGAAATCTTCGATCGATCCGCCGACAAGGCCCGCATCTGCGGCGAGGCGGATCGTTTCGGCGCAGTGCTCGGGGCTGTCGCCGAAGCCATTTTCCAGGTCGGCAGAGACGGGGATCGTGGTTGCGTTGCAGAGAGCGCGGGCATGGGTCAGCACCATGTCGCGCGTGACGTTATAATCGTTGACGCCCTGCGCATTGGCGAAGCCAGCGCTGGTGGTGGCAAGCGCCTTGAAGCCCAGCCCCTGGAGAATCCGGGCCGACCCGACATCCCAAGGGTTCGGGATCAGGAAGCACCCATCGCTGTGCAGGGCGCGAAAGGTTTCGGCTTTATCGGTTTGGCTGGTCATGGCCTCTGGATCCTCGTTTTGTCCTGGGCCAACTCATCTCGTGCTGGCGCGCCAGACTCCACCCGGAACTTGCGGACTCGTGTGGAGCCTTTTAGGCAGTGCGCCAACTCAAAAAACGACAGATAACCACAAGGGCAGGACCGCATGACCAAGTTCGCGTTCATTTTTCCCGGACAGGGCAGCCAGTTCATCGGCATGGGCAAGGACCTTGCCGCTGCGTACCCAGAGGCACGCGAAGTCTTCGAAACGGTGGACGCTGCGCTCCATCAGGACCTTTCGAAGCTGATCTGGGAAGGCGATGAGGAAGAGCTGAAGCTGACGGCGAATACGCAGCCGGCGCTCATGGCTGTCAGCGTTGCAGCCATCCGTGCGCTTCAGACCCATGGCATCGGGCCGGACAAGGCCGCTTTTGTAGCAGGTCACTCGCTTGGTGAGTATTCCGCGCTGGCTGCAAGCGGGGCCATTGAGCTTGCTGATGCAGCGCGCATCCTGCGTATCCGTGGCAATGCCATGCAGGCAGCTGTACCTCCCGGTGAGGGCGCTATGGCAGCTTTGCTTGGCGCAACGCCGGAACAGGCAGTTGCGCTTTGCGAGCTGGGACGCGCTGACGGCGGTGCCTGCGAGATCGCAAATGACAATGCGCCGGGTCAGATTGTGATTTCGGGCGCGAAAGCGGCCGTTGAGCTTGCAGCGTCCAAGACCGGCGAGGTTGGTATCAAGAAGGCGATGATGCTGCCTGTGAGCGCGCCGTTCCACTGCTCCATGATGCAGCCTGCCGCCGATGAGATGATGAAGGCGCTGTCAGACATCGAGATCAAGGCGCCGTCCGTACCTGTGATCGCCAATGTCACAGCAGAACCGACAACAGACCCGGTGGCGATCCGTCAGCACCTGATCGAGCAGGTCTGCGGTCAGGTCCGCTGGCGCGAGAGCGTTGAGTTTATGGCGGCCCAGGGCATTGAGCTTACGGTCGAGGCGGGCGCCGGAAAGGTGCTCAGCGTCATGAACCGCCGGACAGCCAAAGACATCGAGGGGCTGCCACTGGGCACTCCCGAAGACATAGAATCGGTTGCTAAGCGTCTCGGCTAGGGCGAGAAGGGTCGAAACCGAGAACGAGACGGCAGAAGCCGCAAGCAAGGAAGGACGAGAGCCGCATGTTTGATCTCAGCGGACGCACAGCGCTAGTGACCGGGGCCTCAGGTGGCATCGGCAGCGCAATTGCGAAATCCCTGTCTGAAGCAGGCGCCAAGGTAGCCCTGTCCGGCACGCGTGAAGGCGTTCTGGAGGAAGTGCGCTCCGGCCTGCCGGGTGAGGGCGTCGTCGTCACTGCAAACCTGTCAGACGCTGAATCAGTCGACAGCCTTGTTGGGCGTGCCGAAGAAGCGCTGGGCAGGGGTCTTGATATCCTCATCGCCAATGCGGGCATCACGCGCGACAAGCTGCTCATGCAGATGAAGCCTGAAGACTTCGATGATGTGATGAACGTCAATCTTGGCTCTTACTATCGCCTGACCAAGTCTGTAGTGCGGGGCATGATGAAGCGCCGCCATGGCCGTATCATCGGCATTACGTCCATTGTCGGCGTGACCGGTAATCCAGGGCAGGCAAACTACTGCGCGTCGAAGGCCGGCATGATCGGCTTTACCAAGGCGCTTGCCCAGGAAGTCGCGAGCCGCGGCATCACCGCAAACTGCATCGCGCCCGGCTTTATCGAATCGCCAATGACGGATGTGCTGCCGGACGCGCAAAAAGAAGCGCTGCTTGGCCAGATTCCTTCGGGCAAACTTGGCCAGGGCAGTGATATTGCTTCGGCCGCAGTCTATCTTGCTTCATCAGAAGCCGCCTACGTCACAGGCCAGACACTGCATGTGAATGGCGGCATGGCGATGATCTAGGCAAGGCACCCAACAGTTGCAGCCCTTGGCGTTCTCTTTATCAGTGTGCTAACGGCAACCCAAGACGAACAGTCTTCCTATCAGACATTATGAGAGAGGTTTTCCATGTCTGACGTTTTCGAGCGTGTAAAAAAGATCGTTGTCGAGAATCTCGACGTTGAAGCAGACAAGGTCACGGAATCGGCGAGCTTCATCGACGATCTCGGCGCTGACTCCCTCGACCTGGTCGAGCTGGTCATGGCTTTCGAAGAAGAGTTCAACATCGAAATCCCTGACGACGTTCAAGAGAACATCCGTACCGTTGGTGACGCTGTCACCCACATCAAGGCTCACGTCTCTTAATCGGGAGTAAGCTGATGCGCCGCGTAGTTATTACTGGAATCGGCCTGGTGTCACCGCTCGCAAATGGGCGCGAGGCAACCTGGGAGAGGCTCCTTGAGGGAAAGTCAGGGGCAGGTCCTATCGACCTGTTCGATACAAAGGACGTGCCCTGCAAGATTGCCTGTCAGGTTCCATGGAATGATGGACGCGGCGGCGGCAGTGCCGACGATCCTCACTCATTCGATCCGGACAAGGCGGCGAGCGCCAAAGAGCGCCGTCGCATTGACGAGTTCATCCTGTATGCGCTCGCAGCCGCCGACGAATGTGTTGAGGATTCCGGCTGGAAGCCTGAAACCGACGAGCAGAAAGAGCGCACAGGCGTTCTGATCGGCTCGGGTATCGGTGGTCTCCAGTCCATCTACGACACCGCCATTACCCTGCACACACAGGGCGCACGCCGCGTGAGCCCGTTCTTCATCCCGTCCGCACTGATCAACCTCGCTTCCGGCCAGGTTTCGATCCGTCACGGGTTCAAGGGGCCGAACCATTCTGTGGTGACGGCCTGTGCAACCGGTGCCCACGCCATCGGCGACTCAGCCCGTCTCATCCAGTATGGCGACGCGGACCTGATGCTTGCGGGCGGCGCAGAGGCTGTTATCTGCGAGATCGGCATTGCCGGTTTCTGCGCGGCCAAGGCCATGTCCACCAACTTCAACGATACGCCTGAGAAAGCGTCACGTCCTTATGACAAGGACCGCGACGGCTTCGTCATGGGCGAAGGCGCGGCGATCCTGATGCTCGAAGAGTATGAGCATGCCAAGGCACGCGGCGCGAAGATCTATGCAGAGGTTGCAGGCTATGGCCTGACGGGTGATGCCTATCACATCACGGCGCCTGCCGAGGGCTCCGAGGGCGGCTACCGCGCCATGAAAATGGCGCTGGATCATTCCGGCCTCGACGTGAGCGATATCGATTACGTGAACACGCACGGCACTTCGACGCCGAAGGGCGACGAAGGCGAGATCGGCGCCGTCGAACGCCTGTTCGGTGAGCACGCGAAGAATCTGTCGCTGTCATCGACCAAGTCCGCTGTCGGTCACCTTCTGGGGGCTGCAGGTGCTATTGAGGGCGCTTTCTGTGCGCTTGCGTTGCGTGACCAGATCATGCCGCCGACGCTCAATCTCGACAATCCAAGCGTCGACACGCAGATCGATCTCATTCCGCACAAGGCCAAGAAGGGCAAGGTTCGTGCAGCCATGTCGAATTCCTTCGGTTTTGGCGGCACCAATGCGTGTCTTATCCTCAAACAGGCCGACTAGTTCCCTAAGCGAAAAAGCTCAGGCAAGGTACGGCCAGCCTGTTTAGTGGGGGAGTAGATATGCGGTTCATCAAGGCGCTTCTGGCGATTGTATTCGTGCTGGCCATTGTTGGCGCAGCTGCGGCTGTTGGCGGCTGGTTCTGGCTGCAGAACGAAATTAGCGAACCGGGGCCGCTCGCAGAAAGCGCCGTGTTCGAAGTGCGCCAGGGCGACCATGTCAGCGGCGTTGCCCAACGGCTGGAAAGCCAGGGCATCATCTCCAATGCGGATGTGATGAAGCTTCATGCGCGGCTCTCTGAACAGCAGGCCGGGCTGAAGGTCGGTGAGTACGCCATTCCGCCGCGCGCCAGCATTGCCGGCATTCTGGAGCTGCTGGTGTCTGGCGATGTCATCACATATCGCATCACTGTGCCTGAGGGCCTCACGACGGCGCAGGTCCTTCGCATCGTAGAGAACCATCCGGAGCTTGAAGGCGACATGCCAGAGCGTGAGATTGGTGAAGGCACGCTCTTGCCCGACACCTATATTTTCTCGGCTGACAAGTCGCGCACCGCCATGATCGAGCGGATGGAAAAGGCGCAGGATGACCTGCTCGAAGAGCTCTGGCCGCAGCGTGCCGATGATCTTCCAATCTCGACCATCGAGGAGGCGATCATTCTCGCGTCCGTCGTCGAAAAGGAAACTGGCAGCGCCGATGAACGCCCGCTCGTGGCTGGCCTTTTCACCAACCGGTTGCGGCGCGGCATGCGCCTCGAAAGCGACCCGACGGTCATCTATGGCGTTTCGCGCGGCGAACCTCTTTACCGGACGCTGAACGGTCAGCGTGTGCGTCGCACGCTCTATCGCTCGGAGCTCGACCGGGTCACCGACTGGAACACGTATGAGATCGACGGTCTTCCGAAGACGCCGATCTGTAATCCAGGGCGAGACGCCGGAAACCGATTACATCTTCTTCGTCGCCGATGGCACAGGCGGACATGCTTTTGCCGAAACGCTCTCGGAGCATAACCGCAATGTCGCTGCCTATCGTGCCTATGAGCGGCGAGAGATTGCGCGTGAGCGAGGCCAGGAGTGAGCGCACGCGTTTCATCAATGACAGGCTTTGCCAGGGTATCTGGCGAAGCAGACTGGGGCAGCTGGGCGATTGAAGCGAAAAGCGTCAATGGCCGCTCTCTCGATGTGCGCGTCAATGTACCCAGCGGGTTTGAAGAGGTGGAGCGCGCGATAAAGCAGGCGGCATCAAAGCTGTTTGCGCGCGGAAATATCCAGATCGGGCTGCGCATTGAAGTGTCTGGCGGCGCAGAGACGCTGAGCGTCAATCACGATGCGCTGCAGCAGTTGCTGCGAGCTTTCGAGACGGCTTCCGGGCGTGCCGCAGACCTTGGGGCGATCGCTTCGCTGATGAGCATCAAGGGCGTCGTGGAGACCGGCCAGAGCTCAACGCGCGCCGTAGCGAGTGAGGAGGCTGTCGCGGCTTTGCAGGCCGGCGGTGATGAACTGGTTACACAGCTCAACGCAGCGCGTCTGGAAGAGGGCGCCGCGCTGGAAGAGATGCTCAGCGGGTATCTGACTGAGATGGCGCGTGTGGTGGATGAGGCTGAGGCGCTTGCAGCTGAGCAGCCGAAGCTGCTGAAGGCCCGGCTTGAGAAGCAACTCGCAGAGCTGGACGCCAGCGACAAGGTCGACGGCGAGCGGCTTGCGGCCGAGATTGCTCTGTCGGTCGCCAAGGCAGATGTGCGCGAGGAAATCGACCGGCTTCGGGCCCATATCGAAAGCGGCAGAGGCCTCCTCAAACAGGGGGGACCGATTGGCCGCAAACTTGATTTCCTGTCGCAGGAGTTCAACCGCGAGGCCAATACGCTCTGCTCAAAGTCGGCCAGCCTCGATTTGACGAATGCGGGACTCGCGCTCAAAGGGCTCGTAGATCAGTTCAAGGAGCAGGCAGCCAATGTCGAATAGCGGCCATCCGAAAGACGCAGGCGAGCGCAGGGGCCTGATGCTCGTCATTTCCTCTCCATCCGGCGCGGGCAAGACGACGCTTTGCCGGAAGCTGATGGAGGAGTTTTCCGATATCAAACTGTCGGTTTCTGCGACGACACGGCCAGAGCGGCCGGGAGAGGTCGACGGGAAGGACTATCACTTCAAGACCGTTGAAGAATTCCGCCTGATGATTGCGCAGCGCGAGTTCCTCGAATGGGCTCTGGTCTTCGATAATCTGTATGGCACCCCGCGCGCAGATACCGAGGCGCTGCTTTCCAGCGGTCACGACGTCCTGTTCGATGTGGACTGGCAGGGCGCCGATGCGCTGCACGATCAGATGCCGCGTGATGTGGTGTCGGTCTTCATCCTCCCCCCGAGCATCGAGGCGCTGAAGTCGCGTCTTGCGGCGCGGCCCGGGTCGACTGACGAAATCGTCGAGAGGCGCATGCGCGATGCCAAGGCAGAAATGCGCCATTGGCGGCGCTACGACTATGCCATCGTCAATGATGACCTGGAGATTGCGTATCAGAGACTGAAGCGCATCCTGCTGGTCGAGCGTCTGAAGCGCCTGCGGCAGCTCAGCCTCGAAGACCATGTGCGCGAGCTGATGGGCGAGGCCTGAGCGGACACTGGCTGACTGAACAAGAGTTTAATTCACGGGGGGCGCGAGCCAATCCATGACGACATATTTCAATAGCCGCACATCAGCGCTGGACGGCATCTATACCGCGCTCTTTCTCGCATCTGAGAAAATCTATGCCGAGTTGAAGAAGGGTGCCGGGCTCAAATTTGCGACATCAAGCAATGAGTCTGGTGACGATCAGATCGAACTCGACGTCATCGCGGATGAGGCGTTTTTCAACGCACTCAAGACCGACAACAATGTGCGTTATGTCGTCTCTGAAGAGCGGCCCGGTCTGAACAGGATTTCCGACGGTCCTTATAGCGTTGCGCTCGACCCCCTTGATGGGTCGAAATCTGCTCTCGTTGGCATTCCGTCCGGGGCGATATTTGCGATCTTCGAGAACGCCGAAACCGATGCTGATTTCAACGGCAAGAATATCGTCAGTGGCGGCTTCTTTGTCTTCGGGATGAACCTTGAGGCCTACTTCGCCGATGGCGACAGGGTCTACAAAGGCCTGTTCGACGGGACAGACTGGACCGTCATGCCGATTGAGGGCGGGCTTCCTTCGGCCGACGTGCTGGCCATCAACGGGCAGAACCAGATGGTCTGGCCCGAATGGCTGCAACGCCATTATGCCAGCCTGCTCGACACGAAGGGCGGCACGGTAAAACCTCACAATATGCGCTGGTATGCCTCCATGGTGTCAGACATGAAGCGCATGGTGCTGCAGGGCGGCCTGTTTGCTTACCCATCGGCCAACATCAAAGGGTATGAAGAAGGAAAGCTTCGCCTCGTCTACGAAGCCATTCCGATGGCTTTCCTGATTGAGGCGATGGGCGGCGCATCAACGAATGGCGAGCAGTCCATTCTGGATATGCCAGTTGAAAAGCTTCACCAGAAAACGCCTGTCTTCATCGGCGAGAAGAGCAAGATCGCTGCGGTCGAAGCGGCCCGGAAAGCCGGTCCGGCCAATTAAGGTACGGTCAGGCTTTGGCGAGCGTTTCGGCCAGCGCCCTGAACTCATCCTGGGTCAGCGTTTCGGCGCGGGCGGTCGGGTCGATATTGCAGCTCTCCAGCCAGGTCGTCGCGTCGATTCCGCGCGTTTTGGCAAGCGCCTTCAGACTGGCGCGAAGCATCTTGCGGCGCTGACCAAAAGCGGCGGTCGAGACCTTCTCTAGCGTGTCGAGATCAGCAAAGCGTCTGTCGGGCGCTAGTGGGGTCAGCACGGCAACGGCGCTGTCGACCTTGGGCGGCGGCTTGAACGCACCGGGCGGCAGGGTGAAGGCAATATGGGCGTCGCAGACAGCGTGCGTGAGAACCGCCAGCCGGCCGTAGTGCGGCGTGCCCGGGCCAGCGACGATGCGCTCAGCCACTTCTTTCTGGAACATGAGCGCCATCTCACCGCGCCAGTCACCAGTCTTGAGCCAGTCGACCAGCAGGGGCGTGCCGACATTGTAGGGCAGGTTGGCGACGATCATCGCTGGCAGGCTACCACCGGACTCTTCGATGATACTGATCCAGTTTATTTTACGGGCATCGCGCTGGTAAACGCGCAGGCGTCCATTTGCGGCTTCGGGCCAGGTTTCGAGGGCGCTGGCAAACCGCTCATCGGCCTCAACGCAAATCAGTTTGCCGACGCCTTCATTGAGGAGCGCGCGCGTCAGGCCGCCGGGGCCGGGCCCGACTTCGATCACTGTGCGCCCTTCGACAGGGCCGGATGCGAGCGCTGTGCGCCTCAATATGTCCGGGTCGAAAAGGAAGTGCTGACCGAGCGCCTTACGGGCAGGGGCTTCGGTAAGGCGCGGTGTTTCATCCGTCATGGCGTGCTCTTTGTGCGGCCATCTTGCTGGCAAGGCGGATTGCGGCGATCAGACTGTCTGGGCGCGCCTTGTTCTCGGCGGCTGCGTCATAGGCTGTGCCATGGTCTGGACTGGTGCGGATGATGTGCAGGCCGAGCGTTGTGTTCACGCCGCCCCAAATGTCGAGCGTCTTTACGGGGATGAGGCCCTGATCGTGGGTCATTGCGATCACGACATCGAAGCGGCCATCCAGCGTCTCTGCAAAGATCGTGTCCGCTGACCGCGCATCAGACACGTCGATGCCGTCCTTGCGTAGCTGGTCTGCGACCGGGTTGATGATGTCGCGCTCTTCAAGGCCGATCGTACCGCTCTCGCCCGCATGGGGGTTGAGGCCGGTCAGTCCGATACGAGGCATATCGATGCCGAAGTCGCGTGTCAGAGCCCGGGCGGTCGTGCGGATCACCGTCTCCAGCGCTGTCGGCGTCAGGTGATCGAGAATGCGCATGAGCGGCACATGGATGGTGGCGAGCGCCACCCGAAGCCCGCCGCCGACGAGCATCATGACGGGTGGGCTCGCCTGACCGGTCTCAGCCTCACAAAGCTCTGCCAGATATTCGGTATGCCCCGGGTGACGAAAGCCAGCATTGTACAGCACGGCCTTCGAAATCGGGTTCGTGACGACGCCGCCAGCAAGGCCAGCGAAAGTGTCTGCCATGGCCCTGTCGATACTCTCGATGATGGCAGGGGCGAGCGCGCTATCCGGCGTGCCAGTTTTGAACGAGGGCAGGGAAGTGCCGAGCGGTAGGACGGGTAGCCTGTCCTTGAACACGCGCGCGGCATCGGCTGGACGTTCGATAATCGCCGCAGCGTCACCGTAAATAGCGGGATCACCTGTTACGTAGAAAGGCGTGGTGCCGGGGTTTGCAGACAGAATCTGCCAGGCGCGCAGCGTGATCTGTGGCCCGCAGCCAGCCGGGTCACCCATCGTGACGGCCAGCGGCAGGTCCTCAGGAATGGCCATGGAGATGTCCGGACTGTTTTAGCTGCCGCGCTGGATGATCGTCGCTTCACGGCGCAGGTTACGCAGCGAACGCTGTGAGATCATTTGCAGCTCACGGCCGAATAGACGGTCTTCCATTTCCTCGCGGGTGGGCACAGCTGCGCCAGACTGGCGACGGTCGCAGACATACATGACGGCGAGCGTGCCAGAGGTCGCGAAGACCTGAGTTGGTTGACCGACACTGACTTCGGAAATCATGTTCTGGCCTTCGGCGCCGAGATCCTCGACGCGGATATCTGTCAGCTGATTGGCGCTTAGGTTCGGGTCGGCTTCCGCTGCCTCTACCGCCGCTTCACAGCTATTGGCTTGGCTTGCGGCTTCGCGGAGGGCGTCTTCCGAGCCGTCAACCACGGCAAGGCGTACGAGATCCACTCGGGTCTCGAGCTCGTTCGGGTCGCGCTTGGCTTTGTAATTGATGAGGTAGATCCCGTCAGAAACCGTAATCGGCTCTGAAATGCCGGGATTGCTCATGTTGCGTATGGCTTCGGCAACTGTCGGGTCGATGTCATCGAGTGCCACCCAGCCCATATCGCCGCCGGCAGCAGATGTCGGTGCAGAAGAGAGGCGCTGCGCTGCCAGCGAAAATGGCGCACCGGCTTCGAGCTGCTCGAGAATGGTGCCAGCACCCTGAATGGCCTGCGCCTTGTCCTGTTCGGTCGGCGCATAGAGGAAGATTTCGTCCAGATTGTACTGGACCTGCGTCAGAGCATTGCGCTGCTGTTCGATGGCTTCGTCGATCTGGTTGCGCGAAACGCGGATACGCGACCCATAGAGACCACCCATGATGCGGCGCCATGCGATCTCAGCGCGCATCTGATCTTCGAGGCTGGATGGATTCACGCCGGACTGAAGCAGAACGTTGACGAGACCATCGCGGTCGAGACCGGACTGGCGGGCCATGTCAGCAATCGCACGGTCGATGTCTTCCTGGGAAACTTCGACCTCGTATTCGGCCGCTTCCTGAAGCTGGAGCTTCTCGTCGATCAGCTCATCAAGAGCTTGCGAGGTAACCTGCTGGATCTGCTGCTGTGTTGGCTGCTGTGCGCCAAGCGTGAGAAGCAGAAGGCTGCCGCGCTCGCGCACATCGCTGTAGGAGATCGGCTGGTCGTTCACGATCGCGACGATGCCTTCGATCGTCTGCGTTTCGTCCTGCGCCATTGCTGGCGCTGAAAGCGAGCTGGCTGTGACGGCGACAAGCGCGGACGCCATAAGTGTTTTCATCATCGCAAACCTCCAAGGTGACGCGGTAGACGGTGCTGTTCCCTTGCCCGCGCGAAGCATACCCAGCATCACACCACGCGCAACGGTGCGCGATCAGTGAAGCTGGTTCCAGCCGGTACTGATCTAATCGAAATTACGTGACCCCAATTCGCCGATGGTCTTGAAGCCGAAGCGGAACACGATGGATTCCGAAGGTCCAAGCTCACGGTTCGTCGTGCCCTGGCGCTCATAGACGAGCTCAAAACGAGAGCATTCGTCTTCATAGGCGAGACCGATGCCCTGACGGATATTGAGGTTCTGTTCGAACTCACGCTGGAGCTCAAACAGGACAAGGATATTGTCTCGCACGAACACCTCGCCGAGCAGGAAGAGGCCTTCCTGACGGATACCCGACCGCGTGATGCTCTCATCGATTCGGTAATAGATGGCCTTGGTGCGGGCGATATCTTCGAAGTTGACGTTCAGAGCTGTGTCGAGCCGGTTGATGTCCAGGCTGTCATCATCAAGGCGCAGTTTGGTATCGATGCTGAAATAGTCGTTGAACTCAACCGACGTGCTAACCACGTCGAAGGCCGGGTCAGCTTCGCTGCGCCAGCGGCGCCCGACGAGACCCGAAATCTCGAAGCCATTCTTCCACCGAGCGGTGGCGGAAATGCCTGCGCCAAGCTTCTTGTCGCCCTCATAAAGGTCATAGCCCGCTTGCGCATTCGCGTCGAATAGCGAGGACGTGTCCAGTTCGAAGAAGGCGCCGTCCTCAACCGGGATCGGCTCATCATTCGGAGAGCCCGTCGATACGGCGCCCATGACGATGGGTTCTACCAACAGGTCGACAGTCTGCGCCGGTAGAACCAACCCCGCGCGTGATGGTGTTGCTCTCATCCACAGTCGGGAAGTCATTGATGTTGTAATAGTCGAAGCGTGCCTCGGCGAAGGGCTCAACGATGAGGCCGCCAGGGATGATACGCTGCGTCGACCAGTCGGCGCCAACCGTTGCGCGGCGGCTGTCCACACCCTCAACACGCTCCAGAAATGCAGCGGACCCCGTCAGGCTCAGATAGCCATATTTGCCGAAGTCGACATCGTACTGCGAGTTGATGAGTGGCAGCACGTCAGCGATGCGGTCTTCGGCAATGCCTTGCGCCTGAAGGTTGTCGAAGGTCTGGATCGAGGCGTCGACATACCAATTCTTCGCTTGGCCTTGCGTGTAGAGCTGCGAGAGCAGGGTCTTCGGCTGGCTGTAATAGATGCCGCGGCGATCATTCTCACCGTCGACGTCGTAGCGGTCCGTGTAGAGGTCGTCGCTTGCTTCTTCGACAGCAAAACCCCAGTCCCAGTCTTCGGAGATGCGGAAGCGACCGTCAGCAAAAAAGTGTCCGCGGAATGCCTTGTTGTTCAGCCGCTCACCATCATCATCGAAGCGCGCTTCATTGGTGAAGCTGAAGTTCATGTTCACATCGCCGCTATAGAAGCGTTTGCGATAGTCGAACTCCAGGCGCGGATCGATCTTGGTGTAGAAAGCTGGCGAGACAACGAGGTCCTGATAGTCCGATATCGCCCAGTAATAGCGAGGCTGAAGGAAAGCGCCGTACTTTGAGGACGCACCAAAGCGCGGCACGAGAAAGCCTGAACGGCGCTCTGACTGCGGATCCGGGTGCGAGAAGTATGGAAAGTAGACGACAGGTACGCCGGCAATCTCGAACACCGCGTCCCGGTAGGTGAACATGCCGGTGTCTTCGTTCAGGACCGCCTTGCGTGCGCGGATCGACCATGTCGGCGTAGTTTGGCCCTCACAGAGCTCACACGCCGTAAAGACTGCCCGATCCAGTTCGGTAACGGTTTCATTGCGGCGCTCAGCTGTGTTTGCCGCTGCCGTCTCGCCCTGCGGTGTGCGGAGGGAGAAGCCGGTTGCAAATCCGTCGACGAGGCGGGAATCGGTTTCGATCTCTTCGGCGAAACGCTCTGTGCCGTCAGGCTCAGTGATGACGATATTGCCCTGAGCGCGAACGCGGCCGGTCTCGCGATCATAGGTCAGCTTGTCAGCCGTCAGAACGCGGCCTTCGTATTCAGCGCGTACATTGCCTTCAGCGACGACCAGGTTCTCATTCTCAAGCACATAGGCATTGTCGGCGTTCAACAGGACCCGGTCTTCGACGAGAATATTGTCCTGCTCAGCAACCTCTTCTGTCTGAGGTGCCTGCGCAATGGCTGGCAGCGCGGCTGCAGCGACAAGCAATGACGCAAGAGAAATCTTCAAACTGGCCATCCCGCCTCCCCTCGATGCGAACAGGTTGCCTCAAATTCGCTTAAGCGCAGTCCCGGCTAAGGTCCACACTTCTAACCAGCCTGAACCGGACTTTTCATGCATTCTGGCTGATCTCTACGGCGCAGCTATTAACTATACCTTTGAGGCCAGTCCACCCGCATGAGTCAAGGCGCGGCCTTCCAGCTCCAGCTCCATGAGCCGCGCGGCACACTGGCGAGCGGTGCAGCCGCTGGCGCGCGCAATATCGGCGATGGGAAGAGGGGTTGGCGAAAGGGCTTCGACGATGCGTTCTGTCAGGCCATCATCTTCCGCCTGCGGACTGTCGGGCGGGTCGAGCGGTAGGGTCGGATGGAAATGAACGGTCGTATCTTCGATCTGTGAGGCGATGGCTTCCAGGACGTCCTCTGCATGGCGCACGAGAGTCGCGCCTTCCCTTAAAAGCCGGTTGGTGCCGGCCGCGCGCCGGTCCAGCGGTGAGCCGGGCACAGCCATGACTTCGCGGCCTTGCTCGCCTGCCATGCGCGCCGAGATGAGTGATCCTGAGCGCTCGGTCGCCTCAATGACTACGGTACCAACCGCGAGACCGGTTATAATGCGATTGCGGCGAGGAAAATCCTGCGCGGTCGCTCGGCGGCCAAAAGCGCGTTCCGACACGATCAGGCCGGATTGCTCAATCTCATAGTAAAGCGCCTCATGCTGGGGCGGGTAGATCTGGTCGACACCACCTGCGAGCACGGCGATTGTGCCCGTATTGAGGGCAGCCTGATGCGCTTCACCATCAATGCCGCGAGCGAGCCCTGATACGACGACGAGACCTGCCTTGCCGAGAGATGCCGCGAGTTCCCTCGCGATCTTGCGGCCTGCGGCAGAGGCGTCACGTGCGCCGACGAGCGCAATGGCGGGACGGTGTAGCCGGGTGGTGTCGCCCAAGACAGTGAGTACGGGCGGCGGCGGCGAAAGCTCCGCAAGAGCAGCCGGATAGTCATCGTCCTCGGCGAAGAGCAGTTTTGCGTCTCTCTCCGCTGCCATGTCCATCTCGCCCCGGGCAGCATCCAGGTCAGCTCTAATGCCGGCTCGCTTCAGGGCGTCCTGCGGCGAGCCGTATTTTGCCAGCAACTGAAAGAAGGTGACAGGACCGACCTGCGGCGCCCGCGCAAGGGCGAGCCAGTAGACGCGCCTCTCGTCGCTGGAGCCGCTGTTCAAGCGGCGTCTTTCTTTTTCTGGCCGAACTTCGGTTCGGTGCCGGAGAGAAGACGTTTGAGGTTGGCGCGGTGGGTCCAGAAGACCAACGCGCTCAGCACGACAAGGACGCCGACTGCAAACTGCGTCTCACCCAAGAGCCAAGCACCGATCGGAACAAGTGTTGCCGCCGTGAGGGCTGCCAGTGACGAGATGCGCGAGAAAAAGAAGATGGCTAGCCAGATCGGTGCGGCGATCAGGAAGCCTTTCCAGGAGGCGAATAGAAGCAAGCCTGCATAGGTCGCGACGCCCTTGCCGCCCTTGAAGCGCAGCCAGATCGGGTAGCAATGACCGATGAATGCAAACACGCCTGCGATCAGGCCGACATTGCGATCACCAAAGACGAGTGCGAAACCGACAATGGCGAGGCCCGCCTTAAAGCTGTCGAGTAGGAGGGTGGCGAGCGCCAGATCCTTGCGGCCGGTGCGCAGCACATTTGTCGCGCCGATATTGCCGGACCCGATCTCGCGGATGTCGCCAAGGCCCGCGGCACGTGTGATGAAGAGGCCGAACGGTATTGAGCCGAGAAAGTAGCCGCCGAGAGCAGCGATGATGAAGGCGATGCCATCCATGATATGGTGTCCTGACAGGATAGGAGCGGCGGGGAGGAGTTTTGTGTGCGTGTCTGGGAGTGAGGTCAAGACGCAGTGAGAAAGACGCAAATGCCCTTAACCATCGCTTTGCCCTTGATCATTATAGGATCTGTCGATGATGACAGCTGACACTGAAGCCGTTCATACCGTGCCTGCCCGGGAGAAAATCCTTCAGGCGACCCTAGACCTTATCCCGGACTGGGGGGCGGACCGCATCACGCACCGGCTGGTATCGGCCGAGGCAGATGTGTCACCGGGTACGATCACCTACCATTTCGACACGATCGATGCGCTGCTGTCGGACGCCTTCCGGCTCTACATGGCTGATTATGAGGCGGGGCTGGACGAGGCACTGGAGGCGCGGCCGCTGCGGTCTTCCCGCGATGTCGCGCAATTCCTGATGATGCTTGTCGCAACCTCGCCAGAGCGCGCAGACCTCGCACGCATCGAATATGCGATGATTGCTTATGCGCAGCGTGACGAGTTTCTCCAGAAGGAGGTGACGGCGTGGGCAGAGCTTTTGCCGGCACGTCTGTTTGATGCTTTGCGCCAGCTTGGTGACCGGTATCCCGACGTATCGGTGTCGCGACTGGTGCGCTATTGCAGGGGCATCGAGTTTGACGTGCTCTCGCGTGGTCTCAGCATCGATCTCGTGTCGCTTGAAGGTGAGCTTCTTTCTCTGCTCGACGTCTGAGAATTATCTCTGAAAAACGGTCTCGCCACCGATAATGGTATGCATGACGCGCCCAACCATACGGCGCCCATCAAAGGGCGAGTTCAAAGACCGCGAAAGCAGGTTTTCGCGCTCGCAATGCCAGGGCTTGTCCGGGTCGAACAAGATGAGGTCCGCTGGCAGACCTGCGGCAAGGCGGCCTTGCGGCACGCCTATGAGTTTGGCGGGCGACGAGGTCACTGGCCCTCATCCTGGACCAGGACGAGCAGGGCCGAAAGGACTGTCTCAAGCCCGGCAGCGCCAAAGGCGGCTTCGCCGAATGGCAGGCGCTTTTCTTCGGGCGGCTGAGGGTCGTGGGCTGAGACGATTGCATCGATTTCACCCGCAGCGAGCGCATCGATCAGCGCCTGGCGGTCATCCTCATTGCGGAAAGGCGGATTGACCTTGCAGTAGGTCAGGTAATCGCCGACGTCAGTCTCATTGAAGAAGAGGTGATGGGCAGCAACGCTGACATAGACTTCCACGCCGCGGTCCCGCGCCTCGCGGATGATGTCGAGACTGCGCGCGGTAGATACCTGGTCGACGAGAAGACGGCAGCCTGTCGCTTCGGCAAGAAGCAGGTCACGTGAGAGGCCAATCCATTCGGCTTCTCGCGGCAGACCGGAGAGTCCCATTCGCGCCGCGCGGGCACCTGAATTCATCACGCCCTTTGCTGAAAGGGCGTAGGTGTCGGCGCGGCTGGAAACCATGACATCGCAGCTGGCTGCGTAGGCCATGGTGCGGCGCAAGACCGAAGTGTCTTCAACCGGCCAGTCGCCATTCGTGAAAAAGACCGCGCCAGAGCCTTGCATCAGGCTGATTTCGGACATGGCCTTGCCCTGGAGGCCCATTGTCAGTGCGCCGGCCGGATAAATCCGGGTCTTTGATGTCTCGCGGCCGCGATTGGTAATGAACTGGACGAGAGCGACGTCGTCGATGACCGGTTCGGTGTCCGGCATGACGACCATACTTGTCACACCGCCAGAAACGGCTGCGCGGGATGCGGTCTCGAGCGTTTCGCGCTGTTCACCGCCGGGTTCGCCAGTCTTGACCCGGAGGTCGACAAGACCGGGGGAGAGGCAAAGGCCTGACGCGTCAATCAGTGTATCAGCTGCGCCGCTGACGTCTCCGATGGCAGAGATCTTTCCGTCCTCAACGAGCAGGCCTCCCATCTCATCGAGGCCGGACGCCGGGCAGAGAAGGCGAGCATTTGTGATCAGGGTCCGGCTCATACGCGTCTTCCTGCGAGTAGTTTGAGCACGGCCTCGCGGACCGCAACGCCCATCTCGACCTGCTGTGTGATGACAGAGCGTTCACCGTCGGCGATTGCACTCTCAATTTCGATGCCGCGGTTCATGGGGCCGGGATGCATCACGGTTGCGTCACTGGCCGCGCGGGCGAGGCGCTCCTTGGTGAGGCCAAAATTGCGGAAATATTCGCGCTGGCTCGGAAGGTAGGCGCCATTCATGCGCTCCATCTGCAAGCGTAGCATCATGACGACGTCTGCGCCCTCTATGGCATCGTCAAAATCATGCGTGGTCCGTGCAGCGCCCCAGTGTTCCGTGCCCGATGGCAGAAGTGTCGCCGGGCCGCAGAGCGTTACTTCGGCTCCAAGCAGGTGAAGGGCGAGCGTCGTGGAGCGGGCAACACGCGAGTGCATGATGTCCCCGCAGATCGTGACTTTCAGCCCCTCGATCCGGCCCTTCGTCCGCCGGATGGTCAGCGTGTCAAGCAGGCCCTGGGTCGGGTGCTGATGTGTGCCATCTCCAGCGTTGATGACGGCGCAGTCCACTTTCCGGGAAAGGAGCTTCACCCCGCCGGACGCCGAATGACGGATCACGATGGCGTCGGGAGACATGGCGTTGAGCGTCATCGCTGTGTCGATCAGCGTCTCGCCTTTCTTGACGCTGGACTGGGCGATGGGCATCGCTACCACGTCCGCGCCAAGCCGTCTGGCGGCAATTTCGAAGCTGGACATGGTGCGGGTCGAATTCTCGAAGAAGAGATTGATGACCGTCATGTCCTTGAGGTGCGGCTCTGGCCTGCGGCCGGCGCGCGTTGCCTCGGCAAACTCTTCGGAAAGATCGAGAATGTGTTCGATATCGAGCCGGGACAGGTCCTCGATGCTCAATAGATGTTTGTGATCAAACTTGTAGCTGTAGCCCGGAATGGACATGCGCTGCCTTTCGATTTTCGGCGGTTTAGGCGCGTTTCCAGCCCCCCGCAATACCTAGAACAGCCCGAAGCTGAGACAGGCGAACCAGATGACCGGCATGGTGATGAGTGAGAGAACCGTCTGCATTGCGATGAGATTAGCGGCAAGCGGCGCGTCACCGCCAAGCTGGCGCGCTAGAATGTAAGAGCTGGTCGCAGTCGGCACCGATGCGCTGATGACGGCAATGGCGAGCGGCGTGCCGCTGATGCCAAGCAGGAGCGCGCCGCCTATGGCGAGTACTGGCAAGCCAAGGAGGCGGACCATTGACCAGGTCACGGTCTTGACGCCCGAGCGGCCAAGGGCGGCGATGTCCATGCCCGCGCCGGCGGCCAACAAGCCAAGCGCGATCGTGCCCTGCCCAAGAAGATCTATGGTGAGGTCGAGGAGGGGATGGATTTCAATACTGAGCGCAGCAAGCAGCCCGCCAATGGCGCAGGCGATGATAAGCGGATTACGCAGCAGTTCCTTGACCGGGTTTCGCTTTGGCAGGCCTTCGCGTTCGGCGTGGCTGGTGAGCGCAGCAACGCTGAGCACATTGGCGGCCGGGATCATGGCGGCCGCTGCGATAGAGACGAGGGCGAGGCCTTCATCACCGAACAGGGCGCTGGCGATAGAGAGGGCGACAAAGGTGTTCCAGCGGACATTCGACTGGATGATCGAGCCGACTTCCGGGCGCTGAATGCCGGGCCAGCGGCGTGCCAGCAGCCCGAATGCGCCGAGCACGCATTGCGCGGCAATCAGCAAGGCCATGAGTGCCCACGGCGCCTCTTCGAAGGGGGCGTTCGCAAGGGCCCGAATGATCAGGGCTGGAAAGAGAACGACATAGGCGAGGCGTTCGATCGCCCGCCAGCCATCATTTGTGATGGTCTTGCGCCAGCCCAGAAACCGCCCCAGCGCGACGATCAGAATTACCGGGACGAGCGCTGAGAGGAAGGCGCTCATGAGGCGTTCGCCAGCCTGTCGATGGCCGTCTGCAGAATGATAGCTGCGGCCGATGCGTCGATAAGTTCTGCGCGCCGCGCGCGGGACAGGTCACCTGCGATCATGGCGCGCTCGGCTTCGCTGCTGGACAGGCGCTCATCCTGGAAGGCAATGGGAATGTCACGCCGCGCAATGATGTTGCGGGCGAGGGCGCGGGCAGACTGGGCACGCGGCCCCTCACTTCCATCCATATTGAGCGGCAAACCCATAACGAGGCCGACCGTCTTTCTCTGATCGATGATTTCAAACAGGCGGTCGAGAGATGGGCCAAGCTTGCGACCCTTCCTGATTGTCTCGACGGGTGAGGCAATCAGGCGGCCTGCGTCGCAGGCGGCGATGCCCAGCGTTTTGGATCCGGGGTCGATGCCAACAAGGGGGCCGGTTGCCGGTAGATCGAACAGGTCGATGGTCGCCATGTGAGGCTCTGTGCCCCCTTCTCTTGAATTTGCCCTGCCTAGCGCGTATCGCACGGTTCTGTCGATTGGAGACCCGCTCATGAGTGTCACGAAGGAAGATGTCCGCAAGGTAGCCCGCCTGTCGCGCATTGCCGTGAGCGAGGACCGTCTGGAGCCGTTGGCCAATGAGCTCACTTCCATCATGGGCTGGATCGAGCAGCTGAACGAAGTGGATGTCGATGGGGTCGAGCCGATGACCTCTGTTGTCGATGCGACGCTGCCGATTCGTGATGACGTGGTTACCGACGGCAATATCCAGGATCAGGTGCTGGCAAATGCGCCAAAGAGCGAAGACGGTTTCTTCGTCGTTCCAAAGTCGGTCGAATAAGAAAAGCCCACAGGGCTGACACCGCTGCAGGCTTTCCGATTCGTGCTTGTCGAAATTCCGGCCAGTTACCGGATGCGTTCGAAGGTGCGGTCCTGACCGAGGATTTTCTCGCGTGTTTCGGTGTCGTCTACATTGGGCATCACGAGTAGTTGCAGCCCGAGGAAGATAACTGCGTTGCGGTCTTCGCTGCCTCGAAGCGGCGCGGTGATGACGCCGCGATTCGAGACGTTGGGCGAAAAGTCGACACGGCCGACAAGGTCTTCTCCGCGATAGATCGAATAGCCTTCCACCATGTGCATCTGGCCGATCGGCGTGCGGGCGCTCGTCGGGAAGGCGTCGTAGATCACGCCATCATATTCAAGGCGCGCGCTTGTATCCGACGGGTTCAAATTGCTTGCCGGATTGGTGACAGTCACGCCGCCGCGGAAGCCGCGCGAATAGAGCGGTGGAACCTGGACTTCGAGGCCGAAATTATTATTCGGCGCTGATTTGAAGCTGCAGAAATAGACACTGTCAGTGCCGCCGCTCCAGTCTGGCCCGAAGATGGACTGGTATGAGCCGCCTGCGATGGAGCACTTGCCGCGCAGCTCGCGCGGGCCGCCATTGGCGCCATAGTCGAACCCAACTTCTACCTTGGCTTCTGTCACGCCGTTCAGCGACGATTGCGATGACGAGTTCTGATAGACGAGGCTCTGCCCGCCAGCGCTGATGCCTTGCTTGAACAGACCGACTTTTCTCGCGCTACCGATCTGCAGCGTTTCAACCTCAGTTGAATAAGTGTCTGCATAGGCTGCAACAGTAATCGAAAGAGCCGCGAGGCTCGCCAGGAATATACGCAACATTTCAACCCCCTCGGCCACGATTGGCCAACCAATGAGATAGATCATTCCTGCAGGGCGGGATACGGTTTCTTTGGCGTCTGCGTATATCCGCTGCTCGGCTTGATCGATTACATGAGAGCGCTTCATTGGCTGAATGCGCGATGAACCATAAAATTGCTCAAGGGCTTGGGATAAAAAAGCCCCGCAGAGCTGAGCGCGTCTGCGGGGCTTGTTGGTGTTGAGATTTGACCGGTTCAGTCGAGCGAAGCGACCTCAGTCGGCGCATGATGCTCATTCCACTCATAGATCGTCTTGATTTTGCAAACGCTCTTGAAACCCGAGTCGGGAATACCGGCGGTGAAACCGCTATACGACTGGGCCACAAGACGCTGTCGATTGCTCAGGCATTTGCCACCTTGCTCACGCTCAACAGCGAGGTTCAGTGTGCCGGCGAGCTCGCTGCACGGTTCATCAGTCTCAATCAGATATTCCTGACCGGTTGATGCCGTGATGATGACGGTCCGGTCGGTCGTTTCACGGTAGGCAAAGGTGGGCTGAATATTGCAAACTTCGGCCCGTTCGGCGCCTATGCGTGCGTCCGCGAGATACGACAGGGACGCTTCGGAGGTGGGCGCAACTGCCTCTGTGCTCGTGCACGCTGCAAGTGTAGCTGCCGCAAGGGCCGCTGAAATCAGAATTCGCATGGATCTCTCCTCTGCTGAAGGCCTCAGTCGACTGAAGCAACGTCCGTTCTCAGCGCATCTTCATTCCATTCGTAGATGGCTTTGATACGGCAGAGATAAGCCGGGTCGCTTGCGCCGCCAAAAGTGTTCTTGGAGGCTGAGAAGCGATCATAGGAAGTAACGCAGCGTCCGCTCGAAAAGGCATTGTTGAGGGAGATTGTCTGCGCGCCATCGAGCTCATTACATGGCTTGTCGGTCTGGATCAGGTAGTCCTTCGCGCCGCGCTCCACGATGATCGTGCTTTCTGTGCCTTCACGAAAATCGTTGATCTGATCGCGGAAGCAGATGCGATCAACCTGTTCGCCGAGACGCACATCGTTGAGATAGTCATCCGGTCCCGCATTCGGGGCTTCAGCCATCGCTGTAGCACCAAACATCATGGACGCAGCGGTTGCCGCGCTGATCGTTGCGAAGATTTTCATGGGATAACTCCTCATTGCTCAAGAGCTACAAACCGTTTGCGCTCAACCCCTAATATAAACCGAAGGGGTCGGGCATCAAAGCGATTAATCAAAATATTTGAGTTGGGCGGCCGCTGGGTACGACAATTCGACCCTCGTCCAACTCGCTAGTCCTGCTCGCCTTCGGCTGCATCCTCATTCCATTCATAGATGGCTCTGATTGGACAACGTGCCGGTGGAATATCCGTCCGGTCCGGGCCGAACGCACTGGAATAGGCGTAGATCGAATCTCCCTTTGTAACGCAACTGGCGCCAGGGAAGGTGTCGAAGCTGAGCGAATTAGCGCCATCCAGATCGTAGCAGCTTCCGACGGTCTCGATGAGGTATTCATCGTTCACGCCTTCTTCGACGATCACGCTGTTGCGCGTTGCCATCCGGAAGCTGTCGATGTTTGACGCAAAGCAGACCCTGTCGACCTTTTCGCCAAGACGTGAATCGGTTCGCCAGGCTTCAGGCTCGTCATTGCCGGCGTCAGGCTGCGAGGTGCAGGCGGCAAGCGCAAAGAGGGCGGTGGCCGGAAGGGCGAAGAGAAGTTTCGTGCGGGTCATGTGTTTCCTCCGTTCTGCAACTGGCGCGAGAGTACGCAGTCTATATTGCAACTAAACGACTGGGTAGCATCACCAGTTCAAATGCGTCGTTTCGGTCACCGGGGCTTGAACTCTCCATCCCGGCCAGCATACGAAGGCGCAAACCTATTCTTGTGGATCCTTGCCAGATGACCGACCTCCCGAAACTTACGCTTGCCGCGGCCCTTGATGGGCTGTCTGCCAAGGCCTTTTCCTCGCGCGAACTGACCGAGGCTTTCATCAAGGAGATCGAAGCATCCAATAACACGCTGAACGCCTATGTTGTGAAGACGCCTGAGAAGGCGCTGGCGATGGCCGACGCATCGGATGCGAAGATCGCTGCAGGCGAAGCACGGGCACTGGAAGGCGCACCTCTCGGCGTGAAGGATCTCTATTGCACCAAGGGTGTTCGCACGACGGCGTGTTCGAACATTCTGGGCGAATTCACGCCGACCTATGAGTCGACTGTGACCCAGCAGCTCTGGGATCGCGGTGCGGTAATGCTCGGCAAGCTCAACATGGATGAGTTCGCCATGGGCTCATCGAACGAGACCTCGCGTTTTGGGCCGCCCGCAAACCCGTGGCGCCGCGCAGGATCCAATCAGAACCTCACGCCTGGAGGTTCTTCCGGTGGCTCTGCGGCCGCTGTGGCGGCAGACCTGTGCCTTGGTGCGACCGCGTCTGATACGGGCGGCTCCATTCGCCAGCCTGCAAGCTTCACGGGCACTGTGGGCATCAAGCCGACCTATGGACGCGCCAGCCGTTATGGCATGGTCGCGTTTGCGTCCTCGCTTGATCAGGCTGGCCCTATCGCCAAGACAGTCGAGGACAGCGCAATCCTGCTGGAAGCCATGTGTGGCCATGACGCGAAGGACTCGACCTCTCTGCCAGAGCCTGTTCCGGCTTGGCGCGAGAGCGTCAAACAGGGCGTTAAAGGCATGAAGATCGGCATTCCAAAGGAATACCGCGTCGACAACATGCCTGAAGAGATCGAGGCGCTCTGGACCCAGGGCGTGAAGTGGCTGGAAGAGCAGGGCGCCGAGATTGTCGACGTGTCTCTGCCGCACACAAAATACGCGCTGCCAGCCTATTACATCGTGGCCCCGGCAGAGGCGTCGTCAAACCTCGCGCGCTATGACGGCATGCGTTACGGCACGCGCGTTCAGGGCGACAATCTGATCAATACCTATGAGGGCACGCGCTCTGAAGGCTTTGGCGCGGAAGTTCAGCGCCGCCTGATGATCGGCACCTATGTGCTCTCGTCCGGCTATTACGATGCCTACTACCTGCGCGCGCAGAAGGTCCGTACGAAAATCCTCAATGATTTTATTGAGGCATATGAGAAGTGTGATGCGCTCCTGACGCCAACCTGTCCGTCTGCTGCTTTCGCTTATGGCGAGAAGGCTGACCCGGTGCAGATGTACCTCAACGATATCTTCACGGTGACCGCAAACCTTGCCGGCCTGCCGGGCATTTCGGTGCCAGCCGCGCTCGACAAGCAAGGCCTTCCGCTCGGCCTGCAGGTGATCGGCAAGGCACTGGATGAGGCATCCTGCTTCCGTGTGGCTGGCGCGATTGAGGAAGCGGCTGGCTTCGTGGCGAAGCCGCAGAAGTGGTGGTAAGCTGGCGGCCATGTCGACGCGTGGCCACCGCAACCTGCTCGAAAAGATCACGATCGGTCTGTTCTCTCTGAGACTGCTGCGCTCACGCGTGGTGCGCTGGCCTTTCGCGGCATTGCTTTCAGGGCTTGGCGTTCATGCCGCTACCGTACAGTCAGCGATGGATGAGCCAAAAGGCTTTGCGGTGCCCGCTATCCTGTTCCTGTTTGCGCTATTTCTCGTACTGCTGCCTCTGCTGCCGATCGCAGATGGCTGGGATGAGCGGGACTGAGCCTCGTAGCGCATCTGTGAGCGTGACGGCCTGTATCGGCGAATGCTAGAAGGTCCTTATGTCGAGAAAAACCAGAACCGCGCTTTATGCCGTCCTTGCCTTCGTCATGTTGGTGCTGCTGATCCTGTCGATGGCGTGGTACAACGGAGTGAACCCATTCCATCCACGCACCAGGATGTACTGGCTCGCTGCCGTTGTGGCTGCGCTTTACATCTCGCTGCGGGGGGCAATCTTCGTTGAGCGAATCCAGTATCGCCGCGAACGTAAGGCCGAAGAAGCCGAAACGCCGAGCCGCCTTAGCGCCAATATCAAGGACCGTATGGCGGCCCGTAAGGCGCGTGTGGCTGCCGCACAGAAAAAGGCTGGCCGCGATAAAAACGGCTAGGTGCTGCAAGGCGCGGGTGGCCGCCTATGGCAAGGCCCCCCGAGCTATGCTTAAACGCGCCCCAGATACTTATCTTGAATCGGGATTGAGAGCATGTCCGAGCGGCCGACCTACACGCTGAAAGGCGACACCGGAGACTGGGAACTTGTGATGGGCCTTGAAGTCCATGCGCAGGTCGCGTCTGAGGCAAAGCTTTTCTCCGGTGCGTCGACCGCATTTGGCGCCGACCCGAACTGCAATGTTTCGCTCGTTGATGCGGCGATGCCAGGCATGCTGCCCGTCATCAACAAGAAGTGCGTCGAACAGGCGGTGCGTACGGGTCTTGGCCTCAAGGCCAAGATCAACAAATGGTCGCGCTTTGACCGTAAGAATTATTTCTACCCGGATCTTCCGCAGGGCTATCAGATCAGTCAGTTCGACTATCCCATCGTGGGCGAAGGCGAGATTGAAGTGGATGTTGAGCCGGCACATGGCGACCCGGCGTATTCCTTCCCTGTGCGGATTGAACGCCTTCACCTGGAGCAGGATGCGGGCAAGTCCATCCACGATATGGATCCCACCGCGACCTATGTTGACCTCAACCGCTCCGGCGTCGCGCTGATGGAAATCGTCTCGAAACCGGACGTCAGAACGCCTTTAGAAGCAGCGGCTTACGTCAAGAAGCTCAAATCCATCGTTGTCGCGCTCGGTACGTGCGACGGTGACATGGAGAAGGGTAATCTGCGTGCGGACGTAAACGTGTCGGTCTGCAAGCCGGGCGCGTATGAGAAATTCCGCGAGACGGGCGACTTCAGCCATCTTGGGACGCGCTGCGAAATCAAGAACATGAACTCGTTCCGCTTTATCCAGGCGGCGATCGAGTATGAAGCACGCCGTCAGATCGAAATCCTTGAAAGCGGTGGCAAGGTCGATCAGGAGACCCGCCTGTTCGACCCGAACAAGGGCGAGACGCGCTCCATGCGCTCCAAGGAAGACGCGCACGATTACCGTTACTTCCCGGACCCGGACCTTCTGCCGCTCGAGTTCGACGACCTCTTCATTGAGAATATCAAGGCGAGCCTTCCGGAACTGCCGGATGAGAAGCGGGCGCGTTTTGAGACCGAGTATGGCCTGTCGCGCTATGATGCCGGCGTGCTGACGGCGGACAGCGAACGCGCAGAGTTCTTCGAAGCCGTCGCCAAGGGCCGCGATGCGAAGCTCGCAGCCAACTGGGTCAGCCAGGAGCTGTTTGGCTATCTGAACCGCGAAGACCTCGAACTGGCAGACAGTCCGGTTTCAGCCGCGCAGCTTGGCGAGCTTGTCGATCTCATCTCGAACGACACGATTTCGGGCAAGATCGCCAAGGACGTCTTCGCCCGCATGATCGATGGCGAGGGCAACCCCGGCGATATCGTCGAGAAGCATGGTCTGAAGCAGGTCACTGACACGGACGCCATTGAAGCCATCGTCGACCAGATTATCGCCGAGAACCCTGAGCAGGCCGCGGCCGTGAAGGAAAAGCCGAAGTCCATGGGCTGGTTCGTTGGTCAGGTGATGAAAGCGTCGGGTGGCAAGGCCAACCCGCAAGCCGTCAACGAGATCCTGAAGCAGAAGCTGGGGCTTTAGCCTTGCGGTCACTTTAAGCGGAGTGCGCCTCACCTTCGACCGCGCTTGCGGTCGGAGGAGCCATCCTGCGTCTGTCACGATGTGGATTGTTGAGAGAGCAGGCGACGGACTCTCAGATGAGCTGCGCTCATCGAGAGTGACGCGGCTGATGGCAGCTTCTAGAGATAAGCCGCAATCTTCTCCGCGAGCGCTTTCAGCTCTTCGGTATTAGCTGGCTCGCCGCTCGCATGGGGGCGGCCGGTCTGGCCTTCCATGATGGGCAGGATGTGGAAGTGGAGGTGGTAGACCGTCTGGCCCGCGGGCGCGCCATTGAACTGGAGAATGCGGAGGCCGTCGGGCTCGAGCGCCTTTTCCACCGCTTTCGCGACCGTCTGGACGCGCTCCATATAAGGGCCAATTTTCTTCGGCTTCAGCTCCAGGAAGTTGCGCGCCTTTACGTCCTTCGGAATGACCAGCGTATGGCCTGTCGTCTGAGGGAAGATGTCCATGAAGGCGAGGGCGACATCGTCTTCGAACACTTTCACGCATGGCATCTCTCCGCGCAGCATTTTGGCGAAGATGTTGTCTTGGTCGTACTTGCCGTGAAGTGTCATTCAGCGTCGTCCTCAATATCTGCCCTAGGCTTTATCAGGCGGTCTGCCATGAAGACAAGGATCACGAAGAAGACGAACAGAAAGCGCTCATCGTTCCGCGTCCTGATAAATGCGATGGCTTCAGGCCGCGTGTCGTCTATTTAGCAGCTTCTTGGAATTGAGTGTGAAGACCGTCCCAAAGAGAGCCAGTAGTCCGCAGTAAAAAAGCTGGAGGCCGATCAAAACGAGGATAAGCCACCAAGTTTGAGCCTCGAGGCGAAAGAATGAGAATTCTACACTCGTCATGCTATAGGAGAGGTTGTCGTATGAGCTGCAGGAATAGCCAAACGAGCAAGCGTTCGTAATCTCGGACGGCCAAGGCGCTCTAGGTACGAATTGGGCCGGTATGAGCAATTCCAAAATGGCTACCAAAATACTGTAAAGCAGCCACGGAACACCGAGTATTGCTGCCCAGAAACACCAGACAGGCAGCTTGCTTACGGGCGGCGGTGTTTCATAGGCGCCATACTCGAGTTCGAAGTCGTTCTTGTCGGCCGAAATGGCGTCGACGATTTCCTGCTTTGCAACTTCGATATCTCTCGCGGGAACCGACACGCCGATCCCGTTCAGCGCAGGCACGATCAACCAATTCACAGCAGCGTGGTGATAATTGTCGAGACTGGCTTCAACTCCGCGGGACTGCAAGAATGAAACGGTGATCAGCGCTTCAGGCAAGCTGGCGCAGCGCCGAATCGTGACGAGGGAACTCATCCGTCCTTCTTAAACGGCGTTCGCTCACGTAGAAAGTCAGCTTCCCTTTCAACCATCTGGCGTTCGCGGCCGAGATATTCCCCGACTGCGTCGGCGAGGCCCTCATGGGCGATCCAGTGGGCTGAATAGGTGGTTTCCGGCACATAGCCGCGCGCGAGCTTGTGGCCGCCCTGCGCGCCCGCCTCGACCGTCTTCAGGCCGCGCTCAATGGCGAAATCGATGGCCTGATAGTAGCAGGTCTCGAAATGCAGCATGGGCCGCGCAGAGAAAGTGCCCCAATAGCGACCGAGGAGCCGATCACCGCCAATCATGTTCAGCGCGCCCGCGATCGGCTCGCCAACTTCTTCAGCAAAGATCAGCAGGATATCGTCGGCAAGGCGCTCGCCCAGCAACGAGAATGTCTCGCGGTTGAGATAGGGCGAGCCCCATTTGCGTGCGCCGGTGTCCATGTAGAACTCATAGAAGACATCCCAATGGTCTTCAGTAATGTCGCTGCCGGTGATGTGGCGGAAGGTGAGGCCTTCCTGCGCGCGTCGCCGCTCCTTGCGTAGATTCTTGCGTTTGGCTGATGAGAGTGCGTTCAGGAAATCGTCGAAGCTCTCATAGCCATCATTCTTCCAGTGAAACTGCTGGTCCGTGCGGATGAGGAGACCTGCCGTATCGAGGCGGAGCGCTTCTTCGCCTGTCAGGAAGTTGATGTGAAGTGAAGAGATGTCGTTGTCGGCGGCAATCTTCACAGCGGCGGCGAGCAGGGCCTCGCTGATGCGCGCAGCATCTGGGCCCGGCCGCACGAGGCGCCGTCGTCCGGTGACAGGTGTGAACGGAACGGCGGAAAGGAGCTTCGGGTAGTAACGCCCACCCGCGCGCTCATAGGCGTCGGCCCAGCTATGATCGAAGACGAACTCGCCTTGCGAGTGGGACTTCAGATAAAGCGGCATCGCCCCGCACAGGCCGCGTCCCACCTGTTCGATGATGATGTGGTGGGGTGCCCACCCGGTTTCAGGGGAGGCCGCGCCGCTTTCTTCCATCGCTTGCAGAAACTGCCAGCTCAGGAAGGGATCATAGGACTCGCTAGGCGGGTTCGCGACCGCGTTCCATTCCTCGGCGCTGACCTCATCGAGGCTGTTGATCAGTCTGATTTCCAGGCGCGGTTCATCCATGGAGCGGAATCTAGCTCACGCCTCCGGCCTGACAAAGGCGGGATCGAAGCCTTCAAAGATCTGCGCAATGGGCAGCGATTTCAGCTCTTGTGCGCGTTCGGCTGTATCGACCGTCCAGACAACGAGCGGCAGGCCATAATCGGTCGCCGTTGCCTGGGCCTCGCGCGCATCCGACCAATGGGCTGCGATATAGTCAGGCATGAGGGCCGCAGAAGTGCTGACGAGGGCCTGAAGTGTGATGTCCTGCGACATGCGGCTGGGCAGGATGAGCGCGCCCTTCATGATGCTGGCCGGGATGGCGGCGACCGCGCGGCGGCTGAAGCTCATCAAGGCTGCGCGCCCGTCAAAAGCCTCGACGCGCTCTGCGACGAGTGCCGTGAACCCTTCAGCGTCCGTTTCGCCATCGATTTTCATTTCGATCAGGAGCGGGGTATCGGCCGTCCAGGCATCCAGAAGCTGATCCAGCGTAGCAAATGTCCCATTGCCCTTGAGGGTCAGCTTGGTGAGCTCTTCGGCCGAATGGTTTGCGACAAGCCCTTCGGCCTCGGTCATTCGATCCAGTGTTGAGTCGTGGAAAACGACGGGCGTGCCGCAGGCCGCCGGGCGAACATCAATCTCACAGCCGATTCCGCCGCCCCCTGCAGCCAGGATCGCCTCAAGGCTGTTCTCTGGATAAGTGTCTGCGGACCAAAGTCCGCGATGGGCATAGTTGTAGTCGAGCAGATTGAATCGTTCGGCCAAATCGTTCCTCAGTTCGTAATTTCAAAAATCCCGTCAATTTCCACGGCAACGCCGAGGGGCAGGGTCGGGCAAGCCACTGCAGAGCGCGCATGCCGACCGGCATCGCCGAACACATCGACCATGAGGTCAGAGCAGCCATTGATGACCTGCGGGATGTCCGTGAAGAGCGGGTGCGCGTTTACGAAGCCGCCGAGTTTCACCACGCGGCTCACCTTTGAAAGGTCTCCCAGCGCTGCCTTGCATTGCGCCAGCAGGTTGATGCCGCAGCGGCGTGCGGCCTCCTGGCCGGCGGGCAGGTCCATGGTTTCTCCAAGGCGGCCCGTTACGAGGCCATCCGGGGTGGAGCTTACCTGACCAGAGACAAAGAGATGCTGGCCGGAGATGACGAAGGGCACGTAGTTGGCGACCGCCTTCATGGGCTCTGGTAGCGTGATGCCGAGATTGATCAGGCGGGCTTCAGGTGTGCTCATGGACGGGCGACTCCGGTAGTTGATACGCGTGACCCTCTTAGACATATGCCTCGGTACCGGGCAAGGCGAGGTTCAGTCGGGCGTGTTTTTTCGTCGCTCCAGCCGCATGGCGCGACCTGTCTGAACGGCCTGCTCTCCGAATTTGCCGCGCGCCTTGTCCATCGCGCGCTCTGCAGCAGCGCGCTTGGCGACGCCTGGATCCACCAGATCTATCTGGTCATGACCCGCAGGGTGCAGGTCTGAGATCCCGATGCCGATCAGCCGGTAGGCCGTCGTTCCGGCTGTCTCACGCTGCAGCAGCGGGCGGGCGACCCGAAACAGCGTCTGTGCGAGCTGCGTGGGTTCAGAGAGCGTGACGCTGCGTGTCAGGCTACGGAATGTCTTCGTCTTCAGTTTCAACGTCACGACATAGCCCGCCACGCCGTGAGCTTTGGCGCGGGTCGCTGTTTCCTCGCAGACCGACCAAAGCCTGTCGTCGAGTATCTGAGGGTCGGAGATGTCGCTGTTGAAAGTGCGTTCCGACGAGACCGATTTTCTTTCGCGGTCGGGTGTGACGCGCCGGTGATCGATGCCGTAGGCCCGGTCCCACAAGTGCTGGCCGCTTTCGCCATATTTGCGCATCATGTCGGCGCGGTCCCTGCGCTGGACGTCGCTGATGAGGTTCATGCGGTCTTTCGACAGGCGTGTCGCAAAGGCCGGCCCAACCCCGTGGATGGCGCTGACCGGCATCGGGCCGAGTATATCCTTTGCGTCTGACCGGGAAATCACAGCGAAACCTCGGGGTTTGTCCATCTCGCTCGCCATTTTCGCGAGGAAACGGTTCTCTGAGAGGCCAATGGAAATGGTGATCTTCAGATCCCGCTCGATCTCGCGTGATAATGTCGCGAGGAGGGCAGCGGGCAGATGCGAATGAAGCCGTTTGGTGCCTGACAGGTCGATATAGCCTTCATCAATGCTGACCATCTGCACCATTGGGCTGAGAGCCTCGAGCTTCTGTCTGATCTCTCTCGAGACGGCTGAATACTTTCGAAAGTCGGGCCGAACGACGACAGCATTCGGACAGGCCTTTAGCGCCTTGAACATCGGCATGGCCGAGCGGACACCGTCGAGGCGGGCGATATAACAGCAGGTGGCAACAACGCCGCGTTGGCCTCCGCCTACAATGACGGGGCGATTCCTGATCTCAGGATTGTCTCTTTTTTCTATAGCGGCATAGAAAGCGTCACAGTCGATATGGGCGACGCAAAGTTCGTCCAGCCGGTCATGGAAAAGGATCCGGTCGCTGCTACAGGACGGACATTTATCAATTTTTTCGGACTGGACTGCTGAGCAGTCACGGCAAAGCGACGCCATGAATGTTCTTCTCATGTTCCGGTTCGTCGGGCAAGTTCACACGACGAATTAAAACATAGATTAAGACTCTTATGGCTAGGTATGCCCTTGAGGAATTGTTCAGTTTTGGGGGATTAGACGGGGACATGATGAGCGGCGCACGCAAAAAAGTACTCGTTGTCGAGGACAACGAACTGAACATGCGCCTGTTCTGTGACCTGCTCGATGCCTTTGGTTATGACACGCTGCAATGCCGCGATGGTGCGCGCGCTGTCGAGCTGGCCCGCGAGCATAAGCCGGCCCTCATTGTCATGGATATACAGTTACCGGACGTTTCTGGCCTCGATATCACCCGCTGGATCAAGGATGACGAGACAATCGCGTCCATCCCGGTTCTTGCCGTCACCGCTTTTGCAATGCGGGCCGATGAGAAGCTGGTGCGCGAGGCAGGCTGTGAAGCCTACCTTTCCAAGCCAATCCAGATGCGTTCGTTCCGCTCCACAGTTGATAGTCTGATTTCAGACCGGCAGGCGGCATGAGCGCACGTATTCTTGTTGTTGACGATATACTTGCGAACCGGCGCCTGATGCAGGCCAAGCTGGAAGCCAAGTATTATTCGGTCCTGCTGGCGGAGAATGGACCGCAGGCGCTCGAGGTCGCCCATAGTTCAGCGCCTGAGATCATCCTGCTCGACGTCATGATGCCGGGTATGGATGGATACGAGGTTTGCCGCCAGCTGAAGGCGTCGGCAGAAACGGCGCACATCCCGGTTGTGATGCTCACAGCGTTGAGTGAGACCGCTGACCGGGTTCGCGGGCTTGACGCTGGCGCTGATGACTTCCTGACCAAGCCAGTTGATGATTTTGCCCTGATGTCGCGGCTAAACGCATTGCTGCGCTATAATGCGGTGACGACAGAGCTTCGCCACCGAGAAGCGAGCGGCGTCAAGATTGGCGCTTTCAGCGAAGATGAGACGTCGACCCTGAACCGGCACGTGTACATCCTGGTCGTTGATACCAACCCGCATAACGTCAAACGTCTGCGAGAGCCGCTCGAACAGGCCGGCCACCGCGTCTTTACGCTCGAAGAAGCTGAGAGCCTCAAGCAATCACAGAACGAGAAGCTCGATATCGTGCTGCTCGGTCTAAGCAATCAGGCCTATGATCCGCTGCGCCTTTGCGCACATCTGCGAACGAATGATGCGACCCGCGCGCTCTCTATCATCGTCAATGTCGACGAGCGTGATCTGGACCTGGCGGGCAGGGCGCTCGAGCTTGGCGCAAGTGACGTCATCCAGCAGCCACTCGCCGTCGAAGAGCTGCTAGCGCGCATCCGCACACAAACGCGCCGCTCGCGCTATGTTGAGATCCTGCGCAACCGTGTCGATCGCGGGCTGGAGCTTTCGGTCATCGACCAGCTGACCGGTCTCTATAACCGTCGCTATATGAACAATCAGCTTAGCCTCTGGATGAAGCGGTCTTCCATGGGTGGGACGCCGCTTTCAGTCGTGTCAGTCGATATCGACCACTTCAAGAAAGTGAATGACGTTTTTGGCCACGAGGCGGGCGACCGCGTGCTGAAGGAGTTTGCCGAGCGTATCATGGCAAACGTCCGGCCGAAGGACATTGTCTGCCGTCCGGGCGGCGAAGAGTTTCTTGTGATCATGCCGGAAACGGGCGGTGACCTTGCCTGCTCAGCCGCTGAACGTATTCGCCGTGCCATTGCGGCCGAAACATTCGATGGCGGCACGCGCAGTTCCAGCGCGCTTGAAGTGACTGTGAGTGCGGGCGTTGCGACGTTCCAAAGCGACGAAGATACCATCGCCGACATGCTTCGCCGCGCAGATGACGCGCTTTACAAGGCGAAGTCTGCCGGTCGCAATCAGGTCAAGAGCCTCGCGGCCTAGTTGCTGCCCTTAAGCCCCTAGGCGTTTCGTATAGGCTTCTGTGACCACGAACACGGCGCACGGCGCTTCACGCAACATGTCCGAGCTTTCAGAGCCTAAAAGCAGCCGCTTCCACCACGTCTTCTGGTGTGACCCGATAACGATCAGATCGGCATCGATTTTCTTGGCATAGCTTGCAGCGTCTCGTGATGGATCACCATCCAGAACGGCGACTGTCGCGTTCGGGGAGTGTGTGGCGGTCAAGTCTTCCATCGCTTCCTGGCGCCTGTCAGCATCGGCTTGATGGGCCTTCGCGTCCGCTTCGATAGCGCCAGCTGCGTAGGGCGACTCAAAGGTCGTGATGAACGGGTTCGAATCGATGGCATGGAGCTCGCCCGACGCCGCGGTGAGCGAAGCTGCAGTTTTCATGATCATGGGTGCAAGGTGGTCATCAATGTCGATGACGGCGACAACCTTGTTGAATTCGAGAGCCATGGGACACCTCCTGTCTTCAGTTACATAACTACTGAGACGGCCGAGGGGTCCATAAGCGCAATTACGTAGCGCCAAAATGAAAAAGCCGGACGCAAGGCCCGGCTCGTTCATAATTCGCCTTCAGGAGGATCCTACTTGATCTTGCCTTCCTTGAATTCGAC
>LWDU01040382.1_pt1 | contig 42404 bp, 30 predicted proteins | sample 727161 | NCBI WGS metagenome assembly LWDU01 (sample SAMN04566230, study PRJNA314399) | hydrothermal vent metagenome | isolation source: deep sea hydrothermal plume seawater | place: Mexico: Gulf of California, Guaymas Basin | collected 2004-07-11
CGATTCGTGGAAGTGGAATTCGGCGGCTGGGACCATCACCGTGATGTTTTCACGACCCTGCCGAACAAGGCCGCCAATCTCGATCAGGCCCTGGAAGCCCTGCTGAGAGATCTGGTGTCGAAGGGCCTTTTTCACGAGACGTTGGTCGTCGTCGCTTCGGAGTTCGGAAGGACGCCGAAAATCAACGACAACACGGGCCGCGATCATCATCCAGGAGCCTTTACTTGCCTGCTCGCCGGTGGAGGTATTCAGGGCGGACAGGTCTACGGTTCGACGGACGAGATAGCATCGGCCCCAGCGGAAGATGGCGCGTCGCCAGCCGATTTGAGTGCGACCATTGCCCAGGCACTGGGACTTCCCCTCGAGCAGAAGTACTTCTCCCCGTCTGGCCGCCCGTTCACCGTCGCCAACAAGGGCTTTCCAATTACCGAGCTATTCAGTTAGCGCAAGGTGTGGCACTTGTGGCACACATTGCCTAACTCACAAGCAGATTCTAGGCTTGGGCACGGGTCCGCGATTCCCGCAGGCCTCGACTCAAGATATCCCGCAGCAGAGGTGAATAGTCCTCATACTTCACTTCGTCAGGAGCACCATCGGCGAATTGGAAAATCGCATCGCGTGGTTTCTTGCCCAGAGCTAACAAAGTAGAGCTCACCGTACCTCGCTCACGTCCCCGAATTACCATGCTAGGACGTCCGGGAGGTGTTGGAGCTCGAGCAAAAACTTTGCTGGCGACAGCCAAGAACTTCACCGGGGAATCAAGGGTTTGCAGGGTCAGAAGACGATGAGCCAGCTTTACTCGCTCGTCGCGGGGATCGTTGACATCACCGTTGGCAATAATGCTCAATCCCTCGTTCAATTCGACAACTTCGTAGTCGTCGCCACCATGAACGACCCAGCCGCTCTCCTCGTCGGCCACCACGAAATTTACGCCGTCGTACTCGCGTTGAGCCATAGCTTCCAGGGCGATATCAACGGCTTCTCGCGCTGACCCGGCTCGCAAAAGCTCCTTGCAGAGCACACCGCGGCTCCGAGGTACCAAAGGTGGCGTCGTCTTGGTGCGATTCGATGCACCCACAAACATGCCGTGTTGGTTCACTCCTAGCCACGTGCCACCAGCCTGCTGGTCAACACCGCAAAGAATGCGAGGTTTACCGGACTGAATCGACGGGACTGTACTGGGCCGATCGTAAAACTCTTCACGATTGGCAGCGACCAAAATAGGGGACTCTGGACCCAAACGATATTGAATAGCCAGTAGGCACATAGGTTCTCACAAAGGTAAGACGAAACTAATGAGTCAGGTAGGTCTGGCCAGATTGATGCTCCAATTCGAACACCTTTCTAGGCACAGGCCAATGTATTATTCTTGCATTCGACCGGACACCCCCTGATGGGGGGTGTTGGCGTACATTTTTCTTCGCTCAGAGCCAACATATCACCACAACTGTGGACGTTTAACAGACTTGCGCTACTGCGGAGATTGCGGCCATGACATGGGTTCACATGGGGGAAATTCGACGCCAAAGTGGAGACATATCGACTAAAGTGCACGCAAAGCCACCATCCTATCGAGTGGTATGCAGCGATATCGGGCGGTAAAAAGCGATTAGGATAGCGTCTTTTGCGGGTCGAACACGCGGCTTTGGTACCCGCCCGCCACACTATTTGGTATATTGACCAAACCCCTCAACGTCCGGATTCGTTTATCAAGCTATGTCTTCTACAGTCCACACTCATTCGAGTTCTCCGGAGCCGGGCGATAGTTCCGACCGCCCCGCCGAGAGCCGAAAAGTCCAGCCGTCCGGACGTAGCCCGCTTGCGGTCGTGACGGGAGCCCAGATCCTGTCCACGGGCTGTTTTGCGCCGGCGGAGGTCGTCCGAAACGAAGACCTGTCCGAGCTTGGTTTTGACGCCGACTGGATTGTCCAGCGAACGGGAATCCGTGAACGTCGTCGAGCGGCGGAGGGAATCGTAACGAGCGATGTGGCGTACGAAGCCGCCGTGGCCTGCCTGGAAGCAGCCGACGTGTCGCCCTCTGAACTCGACTTGATCTTGGTTGCCACCATTACACCGGACATGCCCATGCCGTCGACGGCATGTTTCGTCCAGCACAAATTGGGTGCTAGAGCACCGGCGATGGATATCAGTGCAGCGTGCGCCGGGTTCATGTATGCCCTGGTGACAGGCATGCAGTTTGTTGCCAACCGGGCGGCAAATCGGGTTCTCGTGATTGGCGCCGATTTGATGTCTCGCACCGTGAATCCCGTCGACCGCAAGACGTATCCACTGTTTGGGGACGGCGCAGGAGCCGTGTTGCTGGGACCCGCAGACCGGTCTCGGGGGCTGTTAGCGTATACGCTCGGCGCCGATGGCTCGGGTAGCGACCTGCTTTGGATACCGGGCGGCGGGACCGTCGAGCCCCTCACCAGTGAGACGATTTCCGAGGGGAGACAGTACTTGGCGATGGACGGGCGGGCGGTCTTCAAATGGGCCGTGCGAATGATCCAGGACGCCGCAGAGGACGTGTTGCTTAAGGCGGAATTAACGTTGGACGACATCTCGCTAGTGGTCTTCCACCAAGCCAACATGCGGATCATCGATGCGGCCATCGACGGCTTGGGAATTGATCGAGAGCGAGTTTTCGTCAACCTCGACCGCTATGGGAACACGTCGGCCGCCAGTATTCCGCTGGTTTTGGCCGAAGCACAAGCCGCTGGTCGCATTCACGAGGGCGATCACATCTTGTTGGCCGGGTTTGGCGCTGGCTTGGCCTGGGGTGCCGGTGTCCTTCGCTGGTAGATTTTGCCGGAGACACCTCGAAAAGTGCACATCGCTGTCGTCAACCTCGGCCGCAGTGGCGTAAAGTAACGAATGGATGGGACAAGCGCCTTTCAGCCGCAGTCCCCTTGTTTTCCCATGGGAAAGGAATCAAAGCGAATGAGCACGAGTGTCAAACTTCCACGGCGGGACGAGGTCGAAGTCGAGAACACGTGGGATCTCGCGTCTCTCTTCCGCGACGACAAGGCCTGGTCCGCGGACCTCGCCGTGCTCAAAGAGAAAATCGAGGGATACGCCCAATTTCAAGGAAAACTCGCTGATTCGGCAAAATCACTTGCCGACTGCCTCTCCTTCGACGTTGAAGTGGACCGCCTCGCCGACCGCCTGGGCGTCTACGCTTACCTGAAGTCCACCGAAGACCAGACAGACAGCGCGTATCAGGAAATGATGGGGCGCTACCAGCACTTGGCCACGGATGCCAGCCAAAAAGCCAGCTTTATCCGCCCTGAGCTGATGGCGATCTCCGATGAACAAATGGAGCAAATGACGTCCGACGATGCCTTGGCGCCATATCGTCTACTGTTGGAGCGAATCCTGCGTTACAAACGCCACACTCTGACGACCAACGAAGAACGATTGCTCGCCATGCAGGGCGAGATGGCACAGACCGCCTCCCAAGCGTTTCGCCAGTTGCACGATGCCGACCTCAAGTTCGGCACGGTTGTCGACGAACAAGGGAGGCAGGTCGACTTGAGCCATGCGACGTTAAGCCAGTTGTTGGAGTCGCCCTCGCGAGAGGTCCGCAGCACAGCGTTTCACCAGTACTACGTCCAGTTCACCGATCATGAACATGTCCTCGCCGCTACACTCAACGGTTCCATCCAAGGCGATGTCTATTACGCCAGAGCTCGCGGATACGAAGGATGTCTTCAACAGGCGTTGTTTGCCGACAACGTTCCTCTCAGTGTCTACGACGGCCTAATCGACGCCGTGCGTGCCAACCTGCCGGCACTGCACAAGTACTACGATCTACGTCGCCGCAAGATGGGTCTCGAGGAGATTCATCACTACGACACCTACGTCCCCATCCTCGCTGACCGACGGCAACAACGAAAGTGGAATGTGGCCGTTGAGCAGATCATTGAATCGCTGCAGCCGCTGGGCGAAGAATACACGCGTGTGTTGGAATCGGGCTTGAGGAGTCGTTGGTGCGACCGGTACCCAAATCAAGGGAAACAAAGCGGGGCATTTAGTTACGGCGTTTACGACAGTGATCCGTTCATCATGATCAACTATAAGGAAGACGTTCTGGATGACGTTTTCACATTGGCGCACGAAGCTGGGCACTCGATGCACACCTATTTGTCCGCGAAGACTCAACCCTACGTCTACTACAACTACACGATCTTCGTAGCCGAAGTTGCCAGCACGTTTAACGAACAATTGCTCAGTAAGCACTTAATGGCTCAGGCAGAATCCGAACAGGAGCGGGCCTACTTAATCAACCGTGAACTCGATAACATCCGCGGCACGATCTTCAGGCAGACGATGTTTGCGGAATTCGAGAAGATCACGCATGCGATGATTGAACAGGGCGAACCGCTGACCGTTGCCACCTTTAAGGATGTCTACGGCGAGTTGCTGGACGCCTACTTCGGTCCGGACTTCGCCATCGACGATGAACTGCCTTTGGAGTGTTTTCGTATCCCTCATTTCTACCGCAGCTTCTACGTTTACAAATACGCCACTGGCATGTCCGCGGCCATTGCATTGAGTCAGCGTGTCCTCGACGGCGGGGAAACCGAATTGGCAGACTACCTCAATTTCCTCGGAAGCGGCTGCTCGAAGTACCCGCTTGACCTCCTTCGCGGTGCCGGTGTCGACATGGAGAAACCGGATGCCGTCGCCACCGCACTTCAGCGTTTCGATCGATTAGTTGACGAACTGGATCAGTTGTTGCCCGAAGCGGTAACAAGCTAGAGAGCAGACCGGTCGGACGGATACAACATTCCTGCCTTGTTTCGGAGTTGAGCATGAACTTTCGAATCACACTTTCAGTGGCCACACTTTCCTTGTTGTCTTCGATCGTTACCGCTCAGGACATCATCGACTTAGAGCTGGTAACCGGTGGCAATACGTCGCTAACCGAACAGCAGGATTGGTACGAGGCGATGAAGAGCGTGAAGGGTGTCCGTTTTCGCATGCGGCGGGGAAGTCGCCGAGACGAGCCAAAAGTAGAAAACGTCGGCACCGAAACTCGGCCTCATTATCGAGTGACCGGTGTCCTCGATGTTCGAAATCGGATGATTGTACCGGGCGGCGCATTTTCCAATCGCGACATGAAAAAATTCGCATCTTGGGTTGAGAAACTCATCGACGAGGGTGTCGATGGCGTCACTTTGGCTCGTGGAGCGTTTGGACTGACATCGAAAAATCTTGAGGCCGCGCACACCGTCTGTAAAGCGATTGTCTCTTTCGAGACGAAAGGCCTGACGACCCATCAAGCGATTACACAAATGCAACGTCTCCTTGGCGACGTGCCTCTGGAAGTCGACCCACTCGCGAAGCGCAAACTTTACACCGATCAAGAGGTGCTCGACGAACTAAAAGGCGTGAGCGTTGGCACGGCTCTCACCGCCGCGCTGCGGCCACTGGGTCTCGCCCTGACACTACGGCAACAAAAAGGGAAGATTCGGTTCGTTGTGGTTGACCCGGTGAAACACCAAGGTGAAGTCTGGCCCATCGGCTGGGCACACAAGGGAGCCACCAAGCAAGCCGCACCAACACTTTTCAATTATCTGACCGTTGAAATAGCCGAGGGCACGCCGATGTCGAAGATCATTGACAGCATCGCCCCACGGTTGAAAATTCCAGTCCTATTCGACCACAATTCTATGGTTCGCGACGGCTTGAGACTCGGAGAATTAACCGCCAAGTACCCGCTCAAGAGGACCTATTACAAGAGAATCCTCGAAGCGACTCTCGCACAGGGCGGCCTCAAGCCGTATCTGCGAATGGACGAAGCCAACAAGCCCTTTCTTTGGATCACGACGACCAAGCCCAAGGACCGTCCGCCAGAGTAACGAACGCAAGGGTCTGTCCGCGTTCAATTTGTCATTAGTCAATAGACAATAGTCATTTTTCGGTGCTGCCTATGTACCGGATCGCGTAAGATAACCGCGATTCAACTGAAGGCTCGACAAGCCGGGGGACTCCGGATTTTGGAGTGCGGTGACGTGTCACCGCTTTTCTAGAACTGAATTGAGCCAAGTACATCCGTGATGATCCGTACACCAAAAACCAATCAATCGGTCTTCCGCCCGCGTAAGCCGATTCCCCCAAGACTCACCCTTCAAATGCAACCTGACTATTGACAAATGACTAATGACAATTCCCCCACGTGACTTTTTGCCTTCTCGCGTTGGTCGGGGCTTTGCCCTTGTCGCAAGCGCAGCCGACCAGACAAGGCCCGACACACACAAGGCCAGCGGAGCAGCGGCACATGTATAGGAGAATTTCGGAGCCTTAAACTCTTTGCAATCGCTAAACCTGACTGATAATTCCCACTTTCTAAAACGATGAACGCTCGCCTGCCCCGGTTGCGTCCTGGGTCTGAGAGCGACACAATAATTGCTCACTAGAAAAATGGAATTCTCAGAATAGAACCTACAACGAGCGACCGACTTAAGGAGCGCATCTGATGGGACGACCAGTCACTCTTTTTACGGGCCAGTGGGCCGATCTACCGATTGAAGAAATGGCTCGCAAAACAAGCGAGTTTGGGTACGACGGTATTGAGCTCGCATGCTGGGGCGACCACTTCGAAGTTGACAAGGCAATGTCTGACGACAGCTACTGCACGCAAAAACGTGAGTTGCTCGACCGGCACAATTTGCAGTGTCATGCCATCAGCGCTCATTTGGTCGGGCAAGCTGTGCTCGACACGATCGACGAACGCCATCAGGCCATCCTTCCACCGCACGTCTGGGGTGACGGAGATCCAACCGGTGTTAACGAACGCGCGATCGAGGAGCTCAAGAACACGGCACGTGCCGCTCAGAAATTCGGGGTCGGTGTTGTGAACGGTTTCACGGGTTCAAGTATTTGGCACCTCAACTACTCGTTCCCGCCCGTCCCGGCATCGATGATTGACGCTGGCTTCGATCTGCTGGTCGAACGATTTGATCCGATCTTGGACGTCTTCGCCGAGTGTGGGATAAAGTTCGCGTTGGAAGTACACCCCACCGAAATTGCCTTCGACCTGCACACAGCAGAACGAGCTTTGCAAGCTCTTGGTAACCGCGAGGAGTTTGGGTTCAACTTTGACCCGAGTCATTTGCACTGGCAGGGTCTCTGCCCGGTCGAGTTTATTCGCGCCTTCCCCGACCGCATCTATCACGTCCACATCAAGGACGCGATCACAACATTGAACGGTCGTTCAGGGATCCTCGCTAGCCACCTCAATTTTGGGGACCACCGAAGAGGTTGGGACTTCCGCAGTCCAGGCCGTGGCGGTGTGAATTTCGAAGAGATCATTCGCGCGCTGAACGACATCGGTTACGACGGCCCGCTTTCGATCGAGTGGGAAGATTCGGGCATGGAACGAGAATTCGGCGCTCGCGAAGCCTGCGAATTCACCAAGCGATTGGATTTCGCTCCCAGTGGCCGTGCATTCGACTCAGCCTTCGACGACGGCAGCTAAGGTCCACGAGTCACAATCGATTCAATGGAGTGCGGACGGACGAGTGGCGGAACATTGATGTCCGCAGTTCACTCTTTCCCATTCAACCGCTCGCGAATCCGCTCGATCCGTTGTTGCAATTCCGCTTCAAATCCTCGATCGGTGGGCCGGTAATACTGTCGATCGATCCCCAGGTATTCTTGGGCCGCAACGCCGTCCGCGGCATCGTGACTGTACTGGTACCCGTCGCCATGACCTAGAGCTGAGGCACCTTGATAGTGAGCGTCGCGAAGGTGTCGAGGAATCGGGACGATCCGGTCTTCACGAATGTCATTTCGCGCTTCGCCGATGGCGACCGTTGCCGCGTTGGACTTTGGCGCACAGGCGAGGTAGTTGATTGTTTGGGATAACGTCAACTGGCATTCCGGCAGCCCGATAAACTCGCAGGCCTGCATGCAGGCGACGGCCAATTGCAAAGCCTGTGGGTCGGCATTTCCAATGTCCTCGCTGGACAGAATCACCAGTCGCCTACAAAGAAAACGAATGTCCTCCCCACCTTCGAGCATCCGAGCCAACCAGTACGTGGCGGCATCCGCGTCACTACCCCGAACGCTCTTGATTAAAGCGCTGGTCGTGTCGTAATGCGCGTCCGTATCGTAGGCTGCACCGTGACGTTGCATCGACTCCCTTGCCAATTCCAAATCGTATCGGACAGGTGAGTCCGGAGACGAACGGACGCCAACCTCGAGAGCAGTCAATGCGCGGCGAGCGTCGCCATCGCACGTTCGGGCGATGAAATCCATCGCGTCGTCCGTAATCTCAATCGCCGTGTCGCCGAGGCCTCTTGTCGAATCGGTGATCGCCCGCTGAAGTAATACTCGAATGTCGTCTCCATCGAGAGGCTCCAACTGGAACACCTGACTTCGACTGACCAAGGAGTTGTTGACCGCAAAATACGGGTTCGATGTCGTGGCTCCAACCAACGTCACCACACCATCTTCTACGTCGGGGAGCAATGCATCTTGCTGGGAGCGATTGAAACGATGAATTTCGTCGATGAACAACAGTGTTCTTTCGCCTCCGGCACGCAGAGCGTCCGCGGCTTCTTCGAGCACTTGCCGCAAATCCTTGACTCCGCTGGTTACCGCGTTCAGTTGACGGAATCGCTGTTTACTCTCCTTGGCAAGAAGTCGAGCCAAAGTTGTTTTCCCAGTGCCAGGCGGTCCAAATAACAGAATGGAACCGAGCCGGTCGGCGGCAAGCAAGCGTTGCAAGAGCCTGCCATCGCCCAAGATATGGCGTTGACCGACAATCTCGTCCAGTCGTTCGGGACGCATTCGCGACGCAAGTGGTTTCACTTGATCAGCGCGAGCTTGTTCAGAGCGAGCAAATAGAGAATAGCTAGAATCCGGTGGTGCCACTTTGACTTCCGTTCGTTAGAATGGTTGGGCTAGGCGAAGATCTCTCTTGTATACCAAGAATAGTAGTAGCGGGTGCCAGTTGAATATCAACGCTGACATACTCTCGGCGGGCACTTACGTCGGCATCGTCGTCATGCTCAGTTTTTTCCTGAGCCCCACCGCTTTTTCCCCGTTGCAAGCCGCCCGCAACTATGACTCGATGGCGCGGCCGCAATTTCGCTTGTTGGACTTGGCCGTTCTCTGCGTTCAGATCCAGCTGCTGACCGTCCTGTTGATCTCCACTGTACCGGATTCTCACGGGAGGGCTGTCGCATTGACGTGGTTGGGTATCCCGCTGGGCTTGTGGTGGTTTGGCGGTGTGAGATTGCTCACGTGTGCCGGGATCGAACGGACGTGGTCTCGCATCTTCTTTCTTAGCGTCGTCGCTCCACTTGGTTTCCTGATGTCGCTATCGCTTACCAGCAGCGTCTTCTTGCTGATGTCCATCGTCTACGCGTTTTGCGTAGCGGTCGTCCTGAAAGATGCGTCAGCGTTCGTCGGCGTGCTGGCATTGACGATCTTCGTAGGTGCTGTGATCGGCATCTTGATGTTGATCCGATCCACTTGTCGCATGCTGGTTGCCAACTACGACGTCAGTCGCCTGTAGCCGCAGCCCAGTCTTCCAGCATTTGAAACTGCTTCACGAAGTTGTTTTGAGTCGTCCCCAGCGGGCTCTTGAAGAAGCTTGCCAGGAAAGTCAGCAAACCCGTTTCACCCCGCCGGCGAGCTAAGTCTGTGAATCGCACGAGGTCCAGGACCAGTGGGGCTGCGAGGATCGAGTCGCATCCTTGCCATGTAAATTGCAAGGCCATGGGAGTGCCCAAAAAACCTTGGAAGTGCACGTGATCCCAGGCGGTCTTCCAGTCACCCAAACTCTCGATGTATTCAATGCTGATATGTGTCTGCGGATCGTACCCGAGGATCTCACCAAGAAGGCGGTCCTTGCTGACGACTTTGGTTTTCTTGTTCCTTGGATCGTCCAGTACTTTGCCATCCATGTTGCCGAAGATGTTGTGCCCGACCCAACTCATAATGTTCAGATGTCGGTTCGCGAATATTGGCGCGAGTGCACTCTTTAGGAGTGTCTCTCCCGTCTTTCCATCGTGCCCCATATGACACGTGTTATTGCGTCGCGCCAGTTCGTCGATCGCCGCAGGGGCCGACCCGAGTGACGGCGTGAAGTTGACGAATGGCATTCCAAGTTCGAGGCTGGCGATCGCATAAAGAGAACTGGCGGGCAGTGGGCAGCTACCACCATCCTCCAAGAGTGATTCGAAATCATCCCACTTAGCGGGAATGCTGCCTTTGACCTGTGGCTCGGTCGACGCGACATTCAAAACGATGACTTGATCTAGTCTTTCGTTTTTTACGAAGGCTCTCAAGTCTCTTTGCACGCGTCGGATCGACTGCCGTGGCGATTCCTCTTTTTTCTGCAGTGACTTCGTCGCAAAACTGCGGATCGTGCTACCGACGTTGAACAACACGCCTGGACGGATCCGCTCGTCAATCTTCCTCAACTCCGTTCGCACGGATCGAATGAGACCGCCATCAATCGCACGGCTCTGATCCCGTAGTTTCTCGGCTTCTTCGATCAGTGTGGTCTTGCGGATATCATGACCACCAATGGTGAGATCGCCCCAATTGAAAAAGTCGAGGTTAGAAAACTGTGGAAGTTCACTGACCAGTCCGACGGGTGGCGTCAGTTTTTTCTTCATGGCCGCCCAACCGACAATAGCAGTCGTGGCAACGCCACCTCGGGCACCCAGCAACCATAGGCCTACACGTCGTCGGGCCATACGTATCTTTACCTTTCGAATTTACTTACCAAGGCGTGAACGGGCGGCCTGCAACCGGTCGCCGAGCGAAAAATACCAGGCGGTTGAGGAGTGCATCAGCACCCTGACCGCAGTTCATAATGGGTCGTCACCGGGCCAAACCGCGTCCAGTGCAAGGTCGGCACCTGCACGTGTTGGACTCGGTCGCTAGTCGTAGTTGACAACCGCTGGGGGCTTCGAGCCTACCACGTCAAAGGTTATGATTGTCGCACGGAGTACCGGCGACCGTCAAGTTGCAGAATTCCGGCATTTCTTGCGTCCGGCTTGTTTTTTAGAAAAACTAAGGTTCCTCGATGTTCGAGCATCTGACTGCCGCCCCACCAGACCCGATTCTTGGACTGACGGACGCTTTTCGCAGCGACTCTAATTCCAACAAGATTAATCTGGGTGTCGGAGTCTACAAAACGGAGGAGAACACAACACCGATCCTCCGCTGCGTCAAGGAAGCAGAAAAACGTCTGCTCGAACGAGAACAGACCAAGAGCTACTTGGGCATACCCGGGATTGCCGCTTTAGGGAAACAAGTTCGCACACTTCTTTGGGGCGACCGGATCGACGATGAGCGGTGCGGAACGGTGCAGACGCCAGGCGGGACGGGAGGTCTGCGAGTCGCCGCTGATTTCCTGGCGAAACGTTTTCCGCACGCTCGGATGTGGTGCAGCACGCCGACCTGGGCCAACCACCCAAGCGTCTTTGCCGCGGCGGGGCTGGACGTCCAATACTATTCGTACTTGGGCGAAGATGGCACTTCCCTCGACTTTCCCGCGATGCTCGCTGATCTCGAACAGATCCCTGCCGGTGACACTGTTTGCCTACACGGTTGTTGCCACAACCCGACCGGTGTTGACCCGACGGCTGAACAATGGGAACAGATAGCACGAGTGGTCCGGGAGAAGCAATTGCTGCCGCTTTTGGACTTCGCCTATCAGGGATTCGGGGAGGGTATTGATGAGGACGCCTTCGGATTGCGACAGATACTTTCAACTTGTGTCGACGCGCTAGTTTGCAGTTCATTTTCCAAAAATTTCGGGCTGTATAGCGAGCGGATCGGCGCATTGACCGCCGTTGCATCCACGCCCGAAGCGGCCGCCGCAACACAAAGTCATCTCAAGATCAGCGTTCGCACCAACTACAGCAACCCGCCACAACATGGCGGCGCAATCGTCAGCGAAGTACTCGCCAGCCAGGAATTGACCGACATGTGGATCGAAGAGCTCGCTGAAATGCGGGCTCGGATCCGTCAGATGCGAACAGCGTTTGTCGAACAGATGAAGCGGCGAATGCCGGAACGAGATTTCTCATTTATCGCTCGCCAAAAAGGCATGTTCTCGTACTCCGGGCTCACGCGACTGCAAGTCGACGAGCTCCGCAATAAATACTCGATCTATGTCGTGAACAGTGGACGGATTAACGTGGCCGGTATCAATGAACAGAACTTGCGACCCCTTTGTGACGCGATCGCCAGTGTCCTGTGATCCGAACGCGCTAGCGTCGGGTCTTGCGCGGGTGGGTGCAACAATGTGTGGCACTGGCTTTGCCAGTGTCTTCTAAATTGAAAGACCGGAGCATTGGACACACAAGCACGAAGCGCAAGCAAGGTGAGTCTCGAGAGCGGCAAAAAACTCACTCGCTGGCGCTCTGGAGCTTCGTGTTTGTATTGCTGGCTCGTCAAGATGTTAAAAAATGACGGAACAGCGTCGGGTCTTGTCGATAGCACCGCGTGATCTTGCAAAACCCGAGGCTAGCGCCTTCGGCTCGAATAGCGCAGCTGAGCGAAAAAAAGGTAGAATGGCGTTCAGGAGCAATGATGTACTAAAAAGGGGGAGAGTGGATGTTCGCTTTTGCACGCCAAATGATGCGATTTAGCGTTGCTGCTGTCGCATCTGCGACCGGCTTACTGGCACATGAACCTCCGCCCCAACAACCGCGAGACGCGTCGGCCATTGCGGCACTCGCCGTTGCGGGCCAAGCCCTCGAGCCGGCGGCAGCGCTGCGGCAACAGTACGAAAGTTACTGGAAACTTGAGTCGAAGCGGCTCGTCAAACTCCTCGACCTGTCCCCTGACGACGCCACGATCCTGTCAAAAAAAGTCGTCTCAGCGCTCGCCGAGTTGGCCGCCGAAATGGTCACCATTGGCATGGGGCAGACCTTCGGCCTCGATGTTGACCAAATGAAATCCTTGACTCGGCTTGTGGAGTCGAATTTGCCAAAACCGATGTCAGGACTGAAGTTCTCACACGGTTTCTACAAGGCAATCCTGAATATACCGCTGGACGAGATTCTCGCCATCGTCGGCGACGAGAACATGCCGGCGTGGAAATCGCAAATGGACCAGGGCCGACGATTGTTGGAACAGACAAAGAACGAACAAGAACATGACAACGGTTAACTCACTTATTTTCTCGCGAGAGCGGACCATTGAAAGCCCCTGCCAACCCACCATCTCGCGATGGTTCGTAATCGGCATGCTGGTTGTGTGCTGCTGTTTTCTCGTTGTCCCGGCCACAGCGGCTGACGCCGACACACCGTTACCAGCCGACGAAGCAGCGCGGACGATGCGAGTTCCCGACGGATTTAGCGTGACAACGTTTGCCGCCGAGCCGGATGTGATGCAACCGATCGGGTTTTGCATCGATGACCGTGGCAGGCTATGGGTGGCTGAAGCTTACAACTACCCGCACCACGGCGACACGCCGGGGGATCGCCTCGTTATCCTCGAGGACGTGGATGGGGACGGTCGGTTTGACAGACGCAAAGTTTTCTACGACCAATTGAACTACGTTACGGGCGTTGAAGTCGGTTTTGGCGGCGTATGGGTGATGTCACCACCTTACTTTTACTTTATTCCCGATCGCGACGGGGACGACGTACCGGACAGCAAGCCAAAGGTACTGTTGGACGGTTTTGGTAACCACGCCAACTCGCACAATCTGGCTAACGGCTTGGCTTGGGGTCCCGATGGCTGGCTGTACGGCACACACGGACGGACGAATTGGTCGCTAGTCGGAAAACCAGGGACGCCCGACGATCAGCGCATTCGTTTCGACGGTGGCGTCTATCGCTACCATCCCGTGCGGCATGTCTGGGAGCCCTACGCCGACGGCACGACGAATCCATGGGGCATCGACTGGAATGATTACGGCGACGCTTTTGTCTGCAACTGTGTCAATCCGCATTTGTTCCATGTAATTCCGGGTGCCCACTACGAACCGTGGCGGAACAGAAAATCAAGTCAGTACGCCTACGAGCGAATCGACACGATTGCAGATCACTTGCACTTTGTCGGCATTCAAAACGTTCGAGATGGATTGGGGTCCAGCGCAGAGGATCAAGCTGGTGGCGGTCATGCCCATTGTGGAATGATGATCTACCGCGGCGACAACTGGCCTCAACAATACCGCAACACGGCTTTCCTGAACAACGTCCACGGCCGGCGAATTAACAACGACATACTGCATAGAAAGGGCTCGGGCTATTCCGCCACTCACGGTCGCGACGTGATGCGCTGCGAAGACCCATGGTTCATGGGCGTCACACTTCAATACGGTCCAGATGGCGCGGTCTACGTCAGCGATTGGTCGGACACGGGCGAATGCCATAGTGTCCGAAACACTCAGCGGCAGACCGGACGAATCTACAAAATCTGCTATGGAAAGCCAATCCACCGTTCGGTCGACATCTCGGCAGCGGACAACGAACAACTCGCCAACTGGCAACTTCACGCCAACAACTGGTACGTTCAACACGCACGTCGAGTACTACAGGAACGACACGCGGCTGGCGCATCGATGGTGGCGGTAACTAACCAGTTGCAACGCATGTTTGTTACACAAAAGCAAACCCCGCAAAAGCTCCGAACGCTGTGGGCATTATCTGTGATGGGAGGCGCCGATGACAATTTCCTCACTGATCTGCTACGAACACCGGACCCTTACGTGCAAGCTTGGGCCATTCGGTTGTTGTGCGAAGATGGCACGGCCCCGAAAAAGGCCTTGTCGTTGTTCCGCGAAATTGCCACAGCCGGCTCGTCGCCATACGTTCGCTTGTACTTGACGAGCGCCTTGATGCGGCTCCAGCCGGCAGACCAATGGAGTATTCTGCCGGCTCTGCTCGCTCGCGGTGAGGACAATCAAGATGCTAATTTACCCAAGATGTACTGGTACGCGACACATCCACTTATCAACGACGCACCCGATCGATTCGTCCAGCTTCTACGCACAACCAAGGTATCACTGGTTCAGCGCTTCATCGCCCGCCGCGTCGCCGTTGAGTCGGACATGGCGCTAGAATTGAACCAGATCATCCAGTGGCTCGCTACGGCAAGTCCTAGCAGAGCGAGTGAAGAGGTTTTGGCCGGCTTGCTCAACGGATTTGAGGGCCGCCGAACGGTAAAAATGCCGCCGAGTTGGCCAGCTACGTTTCGGGCTCTTGAAAAGCGTGATGATGACGAAATCCACAACTTGGCGATTCGACTAGCATTGATCTTCGACGATCCACTCGCGCTCACAATCCTGCAGGCAACGGTGGAGGATTTGAAACTCCCGTCGCGTGATCGTCAGCGAGCCTTGCAATCGCTGATCGGAAAACGAGTAACCGATCTTCCAAATCTATTGAACACGCTTTTGTCCGACCCAGCCATGCAGCGTCTAGCTCTGCAAGGCCTGGCGGAATACAACGACAAGACGACACCACAGTGGATTGTCTCCGCCTACAACCAGCTCCCGCCGACAGCGCGCCAAGACGCTTTACAGACTCTTGCATCTCGTGCGACTTGGGCGATGGACATGCTCGACGCGGTCGACGCAAAACGGATCCCCCGTTCCGACTTGTCGGCATATACCGCTAGACAACTTCGCAATCTCGGTGATCAACAAGTCTTGAAACGTGTGCAGGATACTTGGGGAAAAGTTCGCGTCACTCCCGAGGAGCAAAAACAACAGATCGCCAACTACAAAAAACAACTGTCTGAAAAGGTCATCGATCGTGGCGACCTTGCCAAAGGCCGAGCTCTCTATGAAAAGAAATGTGCGAACTGTCATCGCATCTTTGGACAGGGCGGCAACATTGGCCCCGATCTGACCGGGGCCCAACGCAGCAATATTGATTACCTTCTCGAGAACCTAGTCGATCCGTCTTCAGCCGTCAGCCGCGATTATCAAATGGAAGTGCTCTCGACTGATGCCGGCCGAGTGGTGACGGGACTTATCGTCGCAGAGACTCCTCAGGCCGTGACTATTCAGACCGTCAACGAACGGTTGATCATTCCAAAATCGGAAGTCGATGAACGTCAGAAATCGAGCGTATCGATGATGCCAACAGGTCTTCTGAACGAACTCTCGAAGGACGAGATCCGTGACCTTGTCGCATTCTTGAAGCGGGGCGGTCCGTAACTGACTCCAAATCCACTCACCCCAGTTGTGCTCATCCCAACTCGGTCGCCTGTTGCGACGTTATAGACTCCGCAAGAACGCCAGCAGCGCCACTCGTTCTTCATCATCCAACGCTTCATCCAGTTGGTGACGATGTTTCAAAAACACATCTTCCAATGTGCTCGCTCGGTTGTCGTGAAAAAACGGACGCCGTTGAGACACACCTCGCAACGATGGCGGGTTGAATTCGCGATTTCCTTTCTCGTCGACCATACCAACATCGTAGCTTTCCGGACTGGTGAATCGTGGCGTGACGTGGCATGCCACACACCCACGTGACGTAAAGATGGCTTTGCCCCGCTCAACAAGATCCGGCACACGGTTCTCGCGCATTTCGTCGATTGGCGGAGGTGGAACGAACGACCACAAATGGATCCTCAGCGCCTCGACTTGAACGTCGGTCGGATCCAGATCGCTCTGCATTGTAAGTTTGATCGAGTTGCGAATCTGATCATCTAAAGAAAGCGTCTTTCCCGACCAGGCAAAGGGTGCTGTATTTCGGTTTCCCAGCAACGAGAGCACGCGTTTAGGCGCCCCGTATGACTTGTCGCTCAGATTGTCATTCCTCAGACCATTGGTGTGACCATCCGGGTGGCAGCTGTGACAACTCATCCACCGGTCGTGGGAGAGACTCGCATCATAGAAGAGTACCTCGCCTTGCTCCCTCATCGTTAGTTCTCGCATTTTCCCGAGCGAAATGCGGTCGGTCTCAATCAACTCCTGTGTATCGACGACGCTGACCGAATCATCAAAAGTATTGGCGACGATAACGTGTCGATCGTCAGGGGCGACGATGACGTCGGTAGGACGCCTGCCAACCTTCACGCGACGCAAACTGAAGTCCTCTTCGACACCAATCGCAACCTCGCCGACACCTCCCAATGTCACCACGACTCGACCAGTGTTGGTGAGCGCCAATCCAGAAGGGTCGGCAGTGGCGTCGCCAGCATCGCCTAGTGGATGCATGTGGCCGTGCTTGTAAAGGTCGCTGTCCGTCCGGATGATCGCGTCGGCTTCCAGCCAACGAAGATCGTTCGACATCAACAAACCCCAATGCACATCGTTGCGGACAGAATGCGCAAGTTCATTCAACATTTGATGAGCGACGACGAGTCGGTTGGTCTTGGGGGTTACCAGCATCCCGCGGAGGTTGTGTCCGGGAAATTCGCGAGCATGATCAAGTCGAAAACTCGCGCGGTCGATGATGGCAAGTTGGTTACCGAACCCGTCAGCGACGATTAACTTGCCTTTGTAGCAGACCGAGTTGCGAGGTGAGAATGGCAGATCAACCGTGCGGCCAATGGACAGTACATTGTCAGCATAGTGCACCTCGAGAACGCGGCGTGGCCAAAGACATGACACATAAATGGTCATTGAATCTTCTTCTCCGCCACCTTCGCTTTCACCAATGCAGAGAAACACTGGATAGGGCGCGACCTTCACACTGCCGATTTCGTCGAGTCCATCGATGCGATCAGCCAACAACAACAGGCACCCAGCCTCTTCGTCAGCCACCAACACACGACCATTTCGAAGCGTGACGATGTCCGAGAAGCGACGGCCAAGTTGCAGCTCGCGAACCAATCGTCTGTTCGCCCATTCGATCGTCGCGATGGATCCGTTCCGATTTGCTACGTACAAACGTCTCTGATCACCGGAGAAAGCGAGTGCCGTCGGTCGACGTAGGTCGGAACGAGAAGAGTCCTCGCCAGAACACGTCATGGCGGACAATCCGAGCACGAAGGCGGAAATCATCAGAACTCGAAGCATCTGTTACACACCTCGTTCGCAGGCGAACTCTACGAAAAAGCCAATACCCAAGATCTAGCTATTGTCGCACGTTCCAGAGTTCATTCCAAGTTCAAGGGGCGTGTTCACTTTCGCCCAAAAATCCAACGCTGGCGAAAGCCGAAATACCAGCACGAAGCGCAAGCGAGTGAGCATCGAGTGCGGCAAACGACTCACTCGCTTGCGCTTCGTGCTAGTATTCGCAATGCCAGTCCCTAGATTTCCTGCACAACGACCGCCTCGGACAGTTGTGTGTCAGCGTCGACACTCAATTTTCTTGTGCTTCCGGCCCGGTTTGATAGGATGTTCGCCAGCACCATGAAACGATGAGGAACAAGATGAACGAACGCGGTTCGAACACCGATCTCGCCGTTACCGATTGGATCCAGGATCTGAATCACGGACGTTCGGGGGCGGAATCGAAATTGTATCGGCATTTCTATCCTCGTCTTGTCCGATTTGCCGTGCGGATGATCGGCAATTCGCCACGTCGCTGGTGGGATGAAGAGGATGTGGTCTCCAAGGCGTTTGCCAGCTTCTTTCGTCGCAGCAAGAATGGCGATTTTAACGCGATATTGAATCGGAATGAGCTGTGGAGATTGCTGGCAACAATCACCAAGCGCAAGGCGATCAATCACATTCGCGACCAACAGACAGTGCGGCGGGGAGGCGCCAGTCTGCCAATGGCCGATGCGGAATTGTCAGACCAGAATCTATCCCTCGCCGACGTCTGCAAGGATAGTCTGTCGCCCGTGGCCATCGTCGAAATCGCAGAAGCCAAGGCGAGGGCACTGGCCGTCCTCGATCCAGAATTAGCGGAAGTGGCCAGCTGCAGATTCGATGGATATACCAACGTTGAGATCGCAGCGAGGATTAATCGGTCCGTTCCGACCGTTGAGCGGCGGTTACGGCTTATTCGGCAAAAGTTGCTGCACGAGGGATTGGCATGAACCAAGCCTCAATACATGACGAATGCGGTTCACTGAGTGACCAGCAGCAAATAGAGGTGATCGCCGAGCGGTTTGAAAAGGAGTGGGTCTCGGGGAACCGCGGTAACTTGGACCGATTCGTGCGGATCAGTCCACCGGGTTTGCGAGTGCCGCTGTTCCGTGAGTTGCTACTCATTGATTTGGTCTACCGCCGCCGTTTGGGTGAGGCGCCGAGTATGGAAGAGTACGCGCGCCGCTTTCCGCGCCACGCTGCGGTTGTTGCCGATATTTTTGAGCCGCAGAATAGACGGAGTGCGACGGGTGACGATGGCCCAAGTGTTGTCGCCGATCGATATCAGCTCGAAGAGCCGATTGGAAAGGGATCCTTCGGTGTCGTCTACCGGGCAACTGATCTTGAACTGGGCCGCACCGTCGCGATTAAGCTCCGCCGCAGCGACACCCTCGCGTCGGAAAATCAATTTCAGAATTGGGTAGAAGAAGCTCGTTTGGCCGCAAAACTCGAGCATCCCGGAATCGTCTCGGTCATCGACGCCGGAACGCAAGACGATGGCACCAGCTACCTCGTTCTGCAGTACATCGCAGGGAAGACACTCAAAGAGCATTTGCGAGCTGAGCAACCGCTTCCGGTAAGTGTCTCCGAACTGTTTGCCTCCGTCGCCGACGCGCTAGCGTATGCTCACAGACGCGGATGCGTGCATCGTGACTTGAAGCCGGATAACATTTTGATCGATGACGATGGTGTGCCACACATCGTGGACTTTGGGCTAGCAATTCACGACGAAGACCGACCCGGTCTGGCCGGCGAAGTCGCGGGGTCGCCCATCTATATGTGCCCGGAACAAGTGCGTGGGGAGTCCCACCGACTGGATGGCCGTTCCGACATCTGGGCTCTGGGCGTGATGATCTACGAATCACTGGTCGGCCGGCCACCGTTTCAAGCAAAGCACCTCGACGATTTGGCGGACGAAATTCTGCATCGCAGCCCCAAACCACCCCGCCAAATTCAGCCGTCGATTTCGCGCGACCTGGAGAAGATTGCACTCAAATGCCTTGCCAAAGATCCTAACCAAAGGTATGCCACAGCCGGTGATGTGGCCAACTTGCTACGGCAGTCTGGCAACCGCTCGAAACGACGTAGATGGATGTTCTTGGTCGGAAGCGGGACGATGGCAACGGTCCTTGGCGGAGCCTGGTTGTCGCGGAAGCGAAGCGTTGAGTCAGCCGACAATACGGCGCACGTCAGGAACCAATCCCAGCTGGACCTACTGTTGTGGCGGGACGACGATTGGGTGTCTCTCGCCGATTCAACCGTAAGAGCCATTCACTTTAACGACCAAGTGCGATTGCACGTGAAGCTCTCATCGGCGGCATACGCTTACTTGATCTGGATCGATGCGGCAGGCCAAATCGCCCCGATCTACCCGTTTGTGCGTGGCGACTGGTCGGCGGTCGGCAAACAGCGCGCCGTTAGATCACTGCAATTGCCCGAAGGCGAGGCAGATTCTGTGTGGACAGTCGAAGGGTCGACGGAGGGCGTTGAAACAGTGATGCTCGGCGTACGCAGCGATCCCCATACGGATCCGGCGTTTCTTCAAGATATGGAATTGCCACACGAGTTGCTACAAGGCAGCAAGCTACCTGGTGCCTGGTGGTTCCGAGACGGACAACTTGAGCGTCGTCCACAAGACCGGAAAATTGACCCCATCAAAGTGGTTCAACTGAACCACGCCGTGCTCAAATGGCACCAAGTCATCTACGAGCGGCTTGAGAGTGAATTTGACGAACTGCTCACGGTTAGTTTCCCATTCCGAGGAAAATAACACGGCACTAACGCGTTCGATTCAGATCATGATGCGCGCCGCGTCGAGCGTCGAAAATGAACGTCATCTGGGAAATCCAGCCTCGCTTCTTCAAGCACCTGTTCGGCTTTGCGGTACTGCCCATCTTCTGTCAAGGAGCGAATCCAGACACCGTAGACAGCCCGCCGGCACTCTTTGAACAATGTGGCGTCAGGCCTGCGCTGTCGGCAAGTCTTGAGCATTCGCGAAGCTTCCGCATACTTTCCTTCTCGGCACAACGCCTGCGCCCATCGCTGATGAATGTGTAGGTCATTCGTTTGAAATGGCCCGTACTGGGCATCCTGCTCTAGGCCACGGATGACCCGTTTGGATGCCTCGCTGTAGTCACTACGATGGCATTCTTGCAAAGCCCAGTTGTTCCACGTCGCCAGTAGATTCTCATGCGTCGATTGATCGGTCCGATCAAAGCGAATGCTCGCCACAAAATTCCGCTCGGCGTCAGCAAAATCTTTGTCATTCAGCAAATACACGCCTCGGTTGTAGTAGATCTTGCCAATCAACTGAGCTGTCGTGAGGCTTCGCGGCGCGATATTCGGCGAGTAGCCGGGTGTACGGGCAAGCGCCGCCTGTTGCAAGTCCGGGCGCTCCATGAATTCAAACCAATCGGCACACGTCGTTTGAACGTCGACGGGTGAGTCGAGTTCAATACGGCAGTAGACGTGCGACGGAGTGGCAATTGGCGTGACCATCAACCCACATGGTGTGGTCAGCGATTGAAACAAGATCGTTGCACTGACGCAATTGAAGTTCCCGGACTCCATCGCGTCGACCAACGAAGTACACTTTGGCGTGTACTGTCCAGAAAAGACGCGTTCATGCATGAGCGCGTGAATATCGGAAGCAGCCGCGAGCTGAGACTCAGCTGCGGCAAACAACTGGCGTGCTTCCTTTAACAGATCGAGGTATTGCAATTGGAGCCGCCTCGACTCGACGGGCGTTGCCTGAGAGGCTGCCAGCGCTGCAGTGAACAGCGGCATGTCGATGCGTCCGTCGTCAGCATCGCTGAACAATGCCTCCTCTGAGAGCATCGTCTCTCGAACGGGAAGTACTACGGCCTCAACGGAGGACGTGATCGAGAAACAGAAAATGAGAATCGAGATCCGCATCGATACCACTGGAAAGGCAAGAGGCTTGACCGTGAGCACTGGGTAACCAGCCGCCCACATTTCGCAGTTCAACTCCAAACGAACGATCGGCCTCATGCCTTGGTGTCGCATACTCGCGCAGGCAAGCAGAGCGTTCCCTTTTAGAAACATACGTTGCAAAAGGGCATCATCAAGAGGATTGCCGCAGAAAAGGCGCAGGCAACTGACTGGTAACTCGCTCAGGCAGCATATCCGTCATTTTGTGGAAAAATATTGTTTCGCTAACGTCTCGATTTGACTGGCCTCGTTTTTCAACGTAGATATCTCTTGCGGCCCTGCGACCACCGTCACTCGAGCGGGCACGGCCTTCATCGCATCGCGGGTTCTATTCCCCGTACCGCACCAACTGATCTCATGCGGGTTCGTCAACAACAGGCCACTGACCAGAGGCGAGAAACACCAACATGAATATGGCAACCGTTCACGATGTCGGCCGAACTCGCCCGAATGTTGAACGTGTTGGCCGCATCGAAGAGATTCGGCGTTACGTCCGTTTGACCATGAGTTGCGTGATGCCGGTGCGACCGGATCATGAACGTCGGCAGGAGCACCGATACCCTTTTTCCTACGCAATGCTGGTGAAGCCAGCAGATGAACATTGCAATGTCATCGACGAAGAGCCAATTTCGATCATTGGCCATCATTTGTCGGAACAGGGGTTCGACTTTTTCTCGAAAGAAGCGATCCCACACCGATACCTGATCGTGTCATTTCCCATCGGTGAAAACCAAACGGCCGAGCTCTTGTTGAACCTCAATTGGTGTCGTTTTGGCCACCTTGGATGGTATGAAAACGGCGGCAAGTTCGAACAAGCCGTGCCGACAAGCCCACCGGCAAGAACGCCTTGGTAAAACGTCCAGCACGGTCGTTACAAAGCCTTCTTGAGCGCGGCGGCAATCTCGCTAATGCTGTGCGAGGTGGCGATAATCTTGCCTTCCTTGTCGACAAGAAGCAACGCTGGGATGGCATGAATCCCCAGCTCCTCAGCTATTTTTTTGGCGTCCTCGGCAATCACATTCGCCCAGGGTGGGTTCTCTTTGTCGAGATACTTGGTCAACGCATCGGGGTCACGGTCCAGATTGATGCCGACAACATCGAATCCCTGTTCGTGATGCCGATCGTACAGAGCGCGGATATCAGGCGCGGCACGCATGCAGGGACCGCACCACGTGGCCCAAAAATCGACGAGAACCAATCGCCCGCGATACGATTCCCAGTCGATTGGCGTTCCGAGACCCGTCTGCCCACGAATATCCAAGGACTTTCCCAACAATTCGGCCATTCCACCGCCACTCTTCGCGCCGGCAATCTTCTTGCCGTACGACGCCAATTTCTTGCTGGCACTCTTCTGAAAACTCTTGCCAAAACTCTGAAAGAACTCTTCACGACTTTCGACGTCGATGCGATTCACGGCATGAATTGCCGCTGAAGCAAGACGTAAATGATGGTCTTCCAACCTTGCTTCCGCGAAGAACTCTTCTAGGCGCTTCAAGAGGGGTGTCACTTTTTCGAGCGGAACGTCGTCAATCTTTAAGACTTCGTATTCCAAAACGATAAACTCCGACCACTGTCGGACGGCGTCCAGTGGGTGATCCAGGTGCGGGCGAGCAACCTTGAGCATGGCCTGGATCTTCTCCTCGGCATCATCCCCCATCGATATGACATGCATCCATCTCAACTTTTGCTCTAGAGCGACGCCCACCAAATTCTCCGCCGCGTCACTTTGAACCACTCGCTCGGCCGCGTCAACAATCGCTTCCTTAAACCCTGGGCGTTTGCGGAGCCCGGTGGGTTTGTCTTCCATCTTTAGAATGTACTCCACCAACTGCACTGGGCTCATTCCATTGCGGGCCAAGTAGGGGTTGGTTTTTTCTAGAGGTGGTAGCGGTTTGTCTTTTGCAACGTCACCGTCGGAGTCGTCCTGACCGGTCAATACCGTCTCTTGGCATGGGTCGGGAGTAGGGACAGGGTCAGACGTCGCTGGTTCGGTCGAAGATGGAATTGGCTCCGCATCGATCGAGGACGTACCCTCGTCTTCAGAGACGCCGAGGATTGAGGCTATCTTCGTAGCCAGTATTTGCGAGTCAACCTGGATGGCGACTACATTCCCTTCGGGATTGAGCAGTAGTCCAAACGGGAACGCGACGACTCCGAACTGCTTCGGAATGTCACCCTCACTTCTCGCTGCCAAAATCGTCGTCCAAGGCATCGGTTGAAAGTTAAAGAAGTTCCTCACGTCTTCAACGTTCAAGTCCACGTTGATGCCGACCAGTTCGAGCCCGTTGGGTTTGTAGGTCCGGTACATTTGCAACAGCTTTGGCAACTCGCTCTTGATGAAGAACTCGTCTGAAGCCGACCAAAAGAACACATAGACCGCTTTACCTTGGTATGCCTTCCAGTCGAACGCCGTACCGGCAAAGGTCATCCCTTTCAGTTCGAGTGGCTTGCTCAGCATCGCCCACCGAGTGATCGCGGCAGCCTTTATCGCGTCGACGTGTTTCTTGAATTCGGGATCGCGAGGTTGAGCATAAGCTCGGTCGACCTCACGATACAGTTCTCTGACAATGTCGAAGTCGCCCAGGCGTTCTAGACAGTTGCCGATCACAATTACCTCGCGCAAGGTTGTCGGACCGAGATTCGGTTGAGCAAGCAGCCGAAGTGTGTCGTTTCGTAAAACGTCCTTCATCTTGCTGTTGCCCATGTTGTATTCACGCAGAGTGTCGGCTAGCTGCAGTTCCAGGTACAGAGACCGCTCGAGCAAATCCCGCATTTGTTGCTCGTACTCCGTGCGGTTACCGTAAACCGAGACGATCGCATCCACGCACATGCGGCCGGATTTCGAGTCGTTGGCATCAAACACCTCAAACGTGGCGATAACCAATTGGTTCAGTACTTCCAACGAAGGCTCCACCTCTTTGGAAATCGCCTTCAGCTCCTCAACCACGGAATCGAATGAAACCGCTTCGTCGTCAATCGCTTCGGACACGATTAGGTGAAAACTCATCATTCGTCCGAGCTTGACTACCTCGGGATCCTTGTCGTTCGCCAAAGCAGCGGCGAACAAGGTCATGTGTTCCTTGGCCGACACTACACCGAGCGAAGACAGTTCATTGAGCAGTACGAATTTCAATTGTACGGCGTCCACTCGCTGACGACTTTCAGCTGCAGGATGAACTAGGATTTGTTCGGCGGCTTTCACCGATTTGCCGATTCGCTCCTTGAGATCTCGTTCTGCATCAGCTGGCTTCATGGCGCGACCCGATGGTCGCATCGCGACTTCGATGAACTGTCGCAGTTGCAACGGCGACGCATCCTCTGGAATGGTCAATTCGTTGAGTGCCTGAGCGGAAACCGGCGGCGGTTTCGCAATGGAGCCACCCGCCGAACCATTTTCGCGGGGAGCCGTCGACACGGTGCCTTCACTGCCCTGCTGACCAGTCACATCGTCAGCCACTTGGTACTTGTCCGGTTCGTCGCCCTTCTTGTCGTTTCCACATCCCGAGAGAAACAGCAGCAGAGTCATGACGAGCAAGCCAACAGACAGACGTGTCATCCGGCAAAAATCGTGGGTCATTTCGATTCTCGACTATCGTTGAGATAGGGCGAAGTCGGGCTTGGAATAGCGCGACCACTTCTACATACAGGCTCCGCATTATACGGCAATTTTAGGCCGCAACGCACCCCCAATTCTTCGGTGAACTCGCGTCCTTCGATCGATCGGGCACGTTCCGGAGATGCTGAATCGCCCGACTACTTCCTAGAGGGCACCACCAACTGATACGTACGATGGGGCCCACTAGTTCAAGCCGTGATAGTCGCAAATCACCTGCCAGGCTTCCTCAGGAGTCTCCGCATACTGGACCAACTCCAGGTGCTCGTCAGCGATCACTCCTTCATCGGCGAGGAATTCGAAGTTGATCACAGTACTCCAATAGTCACGTCCAAAAAGGATGATTGGAATCGATTGCATACGGTGTGTTTGCCGTAATGTCAGCGCGTCGAATAACTCGTCCAATGTGCCAAATCCGCCTGGGAAGACAACCAGAGCCTTGGCCCTCATCAGGAAATGCAGCTTCCGCATGGCAAAGTACTGGAATTGAAAACAAAGCTCAGGCGTGATGAACGGATTGGGACGTTGCTCGGCCGGCAGTGAGATGTTCAATCCGATGGACTTGGAGTTCGCCTCGAATGCCCCGCGATTTGCCGCCTCCATGATCCCCGGACCACCACCGGTGACAATCACATAGTCGCACGCACCATTCGTTTGACGAGCCACGGAGACCAATCCGGCAAATTCCCGCGCCGCCTCGTAGTATTTCGACTTCGCAAGTATTCTCTCCGAACGTTCCACCGCCCGTTTCAAACCTGTATTTTCCGGCGAACGTTTCAAGGCCGATTTGGCGTTTGCCAACTTCCGAGTCGCTTCGGCCTCGTCGACAATCTGAGTTCCGCCAAAGGCGACGACAGTGGAGTTGATTCCCAATTCGCTGAATACCAGTTCCGGCTTTAGCAACTCTAACTGCACTCGCACTGATCGCAACTCAGGACTCTTTAAGAAGTGTGGGTCCTCTATCGCCAGGCGATAGGTGGACGACCGCATGATCTCCTGGAGGTTTTGCTCGACTTTGTCCGACATGAATGAATCCAATTCAGAGGGCGTGATTTAATACTCCTATCCGCCATTATATATAGAGGATGAACGGTTCCGGCCGAAGTCCTCTTGCCGACGCAGCTCAACCACAACTTCATCGACGCAACTGACCGTTTTCGGTATCCAATCAACGATCAGCGTATCCAGGCCGGCTTCCAAAAGGCCAATTTATTGGCATTTCCGGTCGCCCAGTGAGTAGAATCGTGATAGGCTCTGGTTTTCGATTCAATCAAGTGGCCAAGCCTGTCGAAGCCGAATCAGCCATTCAAATGCCCCCCATAATCTCACCTCATCGAGAACGAATCCTAGAAGGAGAAGCCATGCGATGCGTCAAATATTGGATGCTCGTATTTCCCTGTCTGTTTGCCCTGACGTTGGACGCACCATTGTCAGCTCAGGAAGATAAGGCACCAAAGGATAAGAAAGAAAAAGCCGTCGAAGACGTCTACACTATCCCCGACGGCGCGGATCCGAAGGCACTGGTGGCCGCCATCCGGAAGGTTCAAGCGGTTCAGCCCAAGAGCTTAGAGCAGTTTCTCAAGGGCGTCGCAACAATGGAAAAGGCTTCGGCATTGATTCTGAAGCAAGTCAAGGACAAGAAGTCCGAAGCCTACGATGTGGCGGTGACAACGTCTCTGATGACGCGTCTCGTTCGTTTGCAAGTACCCAACGGCGGTGATGTGGACGTTTCTTGACGAGCAAGCCGGATTGGACTCAAGAACAGGTTTCGATCGCCGCCCAACTCCCCCAGGCATTGGAGAAAGTGGACGTCAAGTTGGCAGGCAAGGCATATGCCGCCATGGGCAAGTTGATGAAGAAGCAGAAGAATCCGCAATACGTTGAGTATGGCGAATCGTTACTCGGCTCAGGCCGTCGATTGAATCTCGTCGGCAACATGATGAAAGTCGACGGTACGACATTCGCGGGCAAACCATTTGAGTTGTCCGAACTAAAGGGCAAGGTTGTGCTCGTCGATTTCTGGGCAACCTGGTGCGGACCTTGTTTGCGAGAAGTCCCGAACATGAAGAAGAACTTTACCAAGTACCATGAAAAGGGCTTTGAGATTGTCGGCATCAGCATCGACGAAGACCGATCGAGCCTCGACAGGTTCTTGCAAGACAACGAGGTCCCCTGGATCATTCTCCACGAAAAAGGCAAAGCGAATCCGGTCGCGTCATACTATGGCGTGAATTCAATTCCATTCATGGTGTTGATTGACAAGGACGGCAAAGTAGTCTCGACCGAAGCGCGCGGCGCGGAACTCGACGATCTTCTAGCGGATCTGTTCGCCGAGAAGTAGACGGATTTGAGCCGAAGGCGCTAGCCTCGGGTTTTGCAAATACAAGCACGTGAAAATCTTACAGGAATTTTGCCAGCGTGCCGCCGCGTGCTGCCATGGCATCGACACGTTTCACTGTCGCTTCGTCTTCGATGAGCGGTGGGGCGTGGTGCGGTTTAATGCGAGCGTCGATCACCAGTGAGCCGCTACATCCCCAGTGTTTGTCCTCGGTCTCCGCGCCGATACCGTAGATATCGGCAGCAGGATTACTACGCGTAAAAACGACCCAGACAAAATTGTTGGTGTTGCGGGAAACAAATTCCGCATCGTTGACAACGATCACCCAAGGGAAACGATTGATGACATCGCCGAGCGAAAAGTGGTCGACAAACGAAGCGACTGACTGGTCGCGCCGGTCAGAGCGATCGCAGCTTGGCCCCTCAATCGCCAATACACCCGGAAAACAGAGCCGTGGATTCGAGAAGCCGTCGGGCAACTGCAAGTCGGCCGGTACTTCTGTCGGCAATTCGCGAATCGGTTTCCCGGCAGCCGCGATCACTAGCTTTGAACCGCGGTTCAATCCGTCGCCGGAATAGTCGAGCGTATCGATGGTGGTGTTCGTTTGAAAATGCAAGTCTCGCCGCCAGTTCGCCCGCCGCAACAAGTGGCAAAAGAAGTCCGAAACGTTGTGAATGTCCAGCTGAGGTTCATCGAAATGGTTGACAATCAGCAGGTATTTGGCCAGCGACATTTGGCCTTGGCCAAGGATTGCGTTGGCCTGGGTCAGAAGTTCCTGAGGAGCCGTGTCCTGTTGATGGGGTGTGTACCGCTCGCTTCCGATCGCCAGCAAAAGCGGATGGACACCGGCCGCATCGACCGCGTGAACTCTCTCGATGCCCGGCAAAATGGTCGGAATAATCGCTCCGGTCAGTTCGTGAATCAAGGCGCCAAAGGTCGTGTCTTCTTGTGGCGGTCGGCCGACCACCGTAAAGGGCCAAATCGCATCGCGTCGATGCGTCACTCGATCGACGTCCAGAACAGGGAAAGGGTGCACGAGGCTGTAGTAGCCAAGATGATCACCAAACGGCCCTTCGGGCAGTGTGCGCTGCGGGTCCAGACTGCCTTGGATGCAAAAATCCGCCTCGCCGTAGGCCACCGAATCGCCCGGTTGAGTTGTCAGAGATTCCCGAATGAGCGGGATTCGATGCCCGGCCAACGCACCGGCGAAGATCAATTCGGACAAGCCTTCGGGGAGTGGCATGACTGCGGCCAGTGTCATCGCCGGTGTGCCGCCAACAAACACGCTGACGGGCAACCGCTGCTTGTCATGCAAGGCCGCCGTGTGATGGACGCCGATCCCACGATGGATTTGATAGTGTAGGCCGACCTCTCGATTGATCTCGTATTGACCGCCAGCGAGTTGGACACGATACATGCCCAAATTCGAATTCTGCCAACCTGGCATCCCCGGCTTTTCCGTGTACACCTGAGGCAATGTGATAAAGGGGCCGCCATCCTGAGGCCAAGACTTTATCTGTGGCAGTTGGTCAACCTGAGTCTCGAGCGCCATCACTGGCCCCCGCCGACGTCGCTTTGGCAGCGTCGTCCAAGCGGTACGCAGCACTCTGGGAATCTGCCACGGCCGCGCGGCAACGCTGGCGGGATCGGCCTTAAAGGCAATCAACCGCTGAACACGTTCCCACGTGTCGCGGAACATGAACCGACTGCGTTCTAGCGTGCCGAACAGATTGGAAACCACTGGAAATGCCGAATGGCTCACATTCGTAAACAGCACCGCCGGTCCTTGGTTTGCGTAGACTCGCCGTTGAATCTCGGCGACTTCCAGAACGGCATCCACCGGCTCGTCAAAGCGGACGAGGTGGCCGTGTTTTTCTAGATCCTGAACACATTCTCGCAGTGTACGGTAACCCATTTGGTCGTTTTTAAGCCTTTGATATCGTCCGTTAGATATAACGCAATTGCGAAGTCTGTCTGTGGCGGCGGGGTTTTGGTTCCCTCCGGGGGCGAATAGAATACGGCCCTCCGAACATGTTTTAGGCCGGCCGCCAGAAGAAAACTACCGGCCCTGTAGCAAATTCGCGAGGTGCCTGGATGTCAATTGGCATCTGAGACAAAAACTCTGCAAAGGAAGACGCCATGAGAGTTGCCGCGGTCCACACGTCTCTTGAATCCATTGACGCCGACGTGGTGGTCCACGGCGTGTTCGCGGATCCGGCGGCCGTTGCGCCGATTACGGGCGATGCCAACATGGACCGGCAGATCATAGAGCTGTTTGAAGCCGGCGAACTGACGTCCCGAGGCTCAACGGTCGTGTTCCCATTTCCGTCGTCACACCGAGCCCGTTATCTGACTGTGCTCTCGCTCGGACAGCGGGAGAACTGGAACGCGTTGGCTGCATTTCGAACCGCGGGCGGTTGTGCCAAATCGATCGCTGCGCGAGAGCGGGCGACCGTCGCCATTTCATTTCCCCGCAGCGACGATCCGAATGTAGACAAGGCGGCCGTCCGTGGCGCGATAACCGGCTGCCAGGGACAGGATCTTTATCGCGCAGAAAAACGGCTCCACCCCTTCCAGACACTGCTCTGGCATGGAATCGACGAAGCTCTTTTAGACGCAGCCGCGATCGAAGCGGAATGTACGCTTCTCGCCCGCCGCTGGGTCAACGAACCACCGGCCAACGTTTACCCCGAGTCGTTTGTCTCCTTCGCCACCGAGCAGACGGCCGGTCTGGATGTCGAAATCGAGGTCTGGGACGAAGAGCGACTAAAAAAAGAGAATTGCAATTGTCTGTTGGCAGTCGGACGCGGATCCAATCGCGGATCGCGTCTGATGGTCATGACGTATCGTGGCGCAGATCACGCGCCGTTGGCGTTGGTCGGCAAGGGCGTCACTTTCGATAGTGGCGGGCTCTCGATTAAACCGACCGATGGCATGAAGGCGATGAAGTGCGACATGGCCGGGGCCGCCACTGCCGTGGCGGCGCTGATCGGCATCGCTCGGCGAAAACTGCCAGTCCATGTGGTTGCATTGGTCGGTCTGGTCGAAAATATGGTCAGTAGTAACTGCTATAAACTCGGTGATGTGCTGACCTCCCGCCAGGGAACGACGATCGAAGTCTTGAACACAGACGCTGAAGGGCGTTTGGTTTTAGCGACGGAAAAGGCGCCTGGGGCAATTGTCGACTTGGCGACACTGACCGGCGCCTGTCTGGTCGCGCTCGGCAATGACGTCGCCGGTGCGATGACCAACAACGATGGCTGGTGTCATCGGGTGATCGCTGCGGGCAATTCAGTCGGCGAATCGGCCTGGCAGTTGCCAATGTTCGCGGAGTACGCAGAGCAGATCAAGAGCTCGGTGGCAGATATCAAGAACGTCGGCGAAGGTCGCGCTGGTGGCGCGATCACGGCGGCCAAACTGCTGGAGCACTTTGTCGGAGATGTTCCCTGGACTCACCTCGACATTGCCGGGCCAGCCTTTAACGATGGACCCAAGTGCTGGCAGGACGGCGGCGGAACGGGCGCGTTCGTCACCACGCTCATTCAACTTGCCGAAGACTGGCGAGGAGAGATCTAGGTATGGATGAATCGGTTGTCCTCTACTTTACGTCCGTCCTGGCACTTGGTGTCACCGCCCAGTGGATCGCCTGGCGGCTGCGAATTCCATCCATTCTTGTCCTGCTCGCTTGCGGCATCGCGTTGGGACAGGTATTGGGCGGCAGCGAACGGATGAACGAGCTGCTGCCTTCAGGCCTTCTTTTTCCTATCGTTTCGCTTTCGGTCGCAGTGATCATGCTGGAAGGCGGCCTGACACTCCATCTCAAAGAACTTCGGGAAGCCGGCAGCGCCGTCTTTCGCATCGTGACGATCGGCGCGCTCGTGTCGTGGATCGGAGGAAGCGCGGCGGCGATATGGATTTTGGGTTGGGACCCTCCGATCGCCACGCTTCTCGGCGCGATCTTGATTGTGACGGGCCCAACCGTTGTGGCGCCATTGCTTAGGCTGATCCGTCCGTCACGAAAAATGGCGTCGATCGTTAAATGGGAGGGTATCGTCATCGATCCGATCGGTGCGATCCTGGCCGTCATTGTCTTCGAGGTCGTCCGCACGGCTGGAGTCGAAGGGACGGTAGTCCTGGCAGCCTGGTCCATTTTCAAGACGGTGGCGTTTGGAACGGTGATCGCCGCGTTTGCCGGTGGACTATTCGTGTACGCTGCCCAGCGTTTTCTGATCCCCGATTTCCTACACAACCCGATCGTGTTGGCATTTTCGATTGTTGTTTTCTCGGCCGCCAACTACGTCCAGACGGAATCTGGCCTGGTCTCTGTCACCATACTGGGGATGATCCTGGCAAACCAGAAACGAGTCCAATTACGACATGTGATGGAGTTTAAGGAAACACTTCAGGTTCTGATCATCGCCTGTCTGTTCATCCTGTTGGGTTCTCGAGTTGACTTGTCTGCCGTCGCTGAATTGTCGTGGCAAGGCGGACTATTTATTGTGACCTTGATCGTCATTGTGCGGCCAGCTGCCGTGTTTCTGTCAATGTGGGGCAGTAACTTGTCCTCGCGGGAGCGGATCTTTCTCTCGTGCCTCGCTCCCCGAGGAATCGTGGCAGCCGCCTTCTCTTCCGTGTTTGCACTCGAATTAAGCCACTCGGACGGTTTGCCGGAGCCGGTACGGAGGCAGGCGGAACAGCTCGCTCCGATGACTTTTCTGGTCATCTTGTCGACCGTTGCGTTTTACGGTTTATTCGCCGCGCCCCTCGCCCGATGGCTCGAGCTGAGCGTTCGTAACGCAAACGGCCTGGTCGTTGCCGGCGCTGAGAGATGGGTTCGCGAATTGGCCAAGTTGCTGATCGATAATGGCGTTACCGTGACATTGATTGACACGAACTACTCGCACATTGCCGCAGCTAAAATGGACGGCATCCCGGCCGAGTGCGCCAGCGTCTTGGGGGAATACGTGCACGACGAAATGGACCTTTCCGGGATCGGTCGGTTCTTGGCGTTAACTCAAAACGATGAGGTGAACGCGTTAGCCGTGCGTGAGTGGACACACTCAGTCGGCCGAGCGAACGTCTTTCAACTGCCAGCACAAGACACGCAGACCGGCCCCCGCTCGTCCGTTAATGAACACCTTTTCGGGCGGGTGCTGTTCGGTAAAGAACTGACCTTCGATGAAATCGTCTGGCGGTTGGAACGCGGCTACACATTGAAAGCCACCAACATTACCGAAGAGTTCTCGTTTGAAGAGTACTCCACAGGCTACGGCGGGAAGGTCTCGGTGTTGTTTGCGGTCGACGAAAGTGATCAGCTGCTGGTACAGGTCGTTGACAATCCACTGCAAATCAAGGCCGGCTGTACGCTGATCTCGCTAGTGGACTCGCAAGATGACTAGCTGGTGGAATAAAAAAGGCGTGCACCACACGGTGCACGCCTTCGAGTTTGAATTGATAATGTTCAGGTGTTAGGGCAACTGGCCCGTAATGCCATCGTGACGTCCCAAGAGTGACTCCCATGCCGTGTCGGTAAGACGGGCATTGTCGTCACCTAGGGGAAAGGTGTTATAGTCGTTTTCGATCGATTCCGGAATGAATCGCACGCTGGCGTCGCACAGTGCAAACATGGCACCACCGGGGTGCTGACTGGAAAATCCATTGGCGGATCGGCCAGTCCTTGTGCCGTTGTAGTTAATCTTGGTTCGCCCAGTGCCGAAGACGCCGTTCGTACCAGATTGTGAGGCGTTGTGCCGTCTGATGCCGAAGATGTTCGCTGCGCGAGGAAGTTTTCGGTTTCCATTGATATCAAGCATGAACCAACGACGTTCCCCAAAGAAGGCGGTGTTGGAAGTACCATCCAGGATATCCCGAAAACTCGTCGACCAATTCTCGACAAACACACCAACGTTGATCCCTTGGCCTCTCTGCCGCCAATAGTGAGCCCCATTGACTCCCACATAGTTGGAGACAGCCGTGGGCTTTCCATCGAGTAAATGTCGACCGCCATTCTGTAGCGGAGGACCGTTATCCGACGGACAACGGAAAGAGGGAATCGGTTTCTGCATCATGTCTAGTAATATGGGCGTATTGACAGCGACGAGAAGGTGAGTCGTCCCGACGTTGAGCCTCTCGTGCAGCGGCTGCTGTTCGATAAAGGGAAACAGGAACGAGCTCCAGCCCCAAAACGGAGTGTTGTTGGGACCGATACCGGCGTTATTCACCGGCGGCTTATGCAGGATGGCCGGCGGCATTGTCTGATATGTGTTGTGGTAATTGTGCGCGGATAGTGCGATTTGCTTGAGGTTGTTGCCGCAACTCATGCGCCGCGCGGCTTCGCGCGCCGCCTGTACGGCGGGCAACAGCAGCGCCACCAAGACGCCGATGATGGCAATCACCACCAGCAATTCTACGAGCGTGAACCCAGTGGTTCGACGGAATCGTCTCATGACAAAGATCCTCTATAACGGGAGTAAAGAAAATAGAAATAGAAATAGAAATAGAAAAAGGCATCACCTTTTTTGGTAGGGCTGAAGACTACTCTTCTTCGTCTTCGTCGTCGTCGTCAGCTGTATCATCCTCTCCGTCCTCCTTGTCCGACGCAGATTGCGATGTTCCCGCGGATCCACAGCCGACGAAGGTAGTCGGAATGATCAATGCGATGGTAAGTACCAATAAGAAGTTAAAAACGTAGCGCATTCCCGTAGGTCCTTGAGCAAAAAGGGTGTATCGAATTGGCCTGGGTCAGATGCAAGACCCGCGAGCCCCCGAAGAGTTGTTTAACGAAGAGAGTCAGACAATCCATTTATCTTAACAGAACATCCGGTAATCTGCGAGTATTTGCACTTGCGACCTAGACTATTTCACCCCCCCTAAACGAGCTGATTACTGGCCCTGCTGACTGAAAGTGGTCAGTCTGAGCCGAAGGCGCTAGCCTCGGTTTTTTTTGGTTCACCAGACACTGCTGGAGCCGAAAGTGTCCGGTAAATAGAAATGGGGCATTGGAAATACAAGCACGAAGCGCCAGCGAGTGAGTCTCGAGAGCGACAATAGACTCACTCGCCGGCGCTTCGTGCTTGTATTGCTAGCTCGTCAAGATGTTAAAGAAAATGACGAAACAGCGCGTTCAGCGCGATCATCCTGGCCAACAAAAAAAGGCGTGACCCTGTGGGCCACGCCTTTCATATTTGGTGCGATGAAGTCAACCGTCGTTAAGGCAACGCGCCGGAGGAGCCGTCATGACGTCCGTGGAGTGACTCCCAAGCCGTGTCCGGTCGGCCAGCAGCGGCGGTGTTTATGCGGGATTGATTGTCGGCACCGTTTGGAAAGATGTTAAAGTCGTTTTCGATCGTCTCCGGAATGAACCGCACGCTAGCATCAGCAAGTGCGAACTGCGCACCACCGGGGTGTTCGCTGGAAAAACTCATCCTCGATCGGCCCGTGTGACTCCAGTTGTAGTTCAGCTTGGCTCGCCCAGAACCCATCACTGCATTTGTACCCTGGTTTCCACTGTTGTGCCGTCTCACACCGAAGATGTTGGCTGCCCGCGATATTCGCAAGCGACTATTAATGTCGCTCACTGACCATCGACGCTCGCCAATGAAGGCGGTATTGGACGTACCGTCTAAAACGTCTCTAATGCTAATCGACACGTGCTCAACAAACATTCCAATGTTGAGATGATTGTTGTTTCTACCCCGAAAATAACGTGACCCGTTGCTCCCGACATAATTGGAGACCGCAGTGGCCTTCCCATCGAGCAAGCAGGGAGAGCCTACCTGAAGTGGGGGACCGGTGTCCGACGGACAACGGAAAGAGGGAATCGGTTTCTGCATCATGTCTAGTAGTAGGGGCGTATTGACAGCGACGAGAAGGTGAGTCGTCCCGACGTTGAGCCTCTCGTGCAGCGGCTGCTGTTCGATAAAGGGAAGCAGGAACGAGCTCCAGCCCCAAAACGGAGTGTTGTTGGGACCGCGACCATTTGCTGCGTAAGGTGGCTTGTACAAGAAGGCGGGAGGAAACGCCTGATAAGTGTTGTGGTAAGTGTGAGCAGAAAGCGCAATCTGCTTGAGGTTGTTGCCGCAACTCATGCGCCGCGCGGCTTCACGCGCCGCCTGTACGGCGGGCAACAGCAGCGCCACCAAGACGCCGATGATGGCAATCACCACCAGCAATTCGACCAGCGTGAACCCAGTGGTTCGACGAAACCGTCTCATGACATACCCTCACGTGTAATATATGGAAAGAAAACAAAGACTCGACAGACCGAGAGCCAGGGGGAAAAGAGTGTGATGATGAGAAGTGTTCTCCCAGCTTAACACAAGAACGGCAATACGCGTGGACAAACGCACTTTTGATCGAAAACTTTACCCCCCCTAAATGAGTTACCAGAAGGTCCCTACTGACTGAAATTGGGCAGTAGTGCCGGTCTGAGCCGAAGGCGCTAGCGGTCTGTTTATTTAGTCGACTTTGTGGGATGTACCCCACCGGCCGTGTTTCAGATCCTTTTACCTTCCAGCGATCAGCGCTGGGACTCGCCGCCCAAGAGAAAAGAACCGTTAGCGATATGGTGTCAGACCACGACGAGTCTAGAGGTCGTCGTCGTCCGTTTCAGAATCACCTTCGTCTGATTCTTCATCATCTTCGTCTGTTTCATCGTCTTCGATACCTTGTTGGCTCTCGGCTTCGGACTGCGACATATGACCGGTACCGCAGCCGACGAAAGTTGCTGGAACAATGAGTGCGAACGCGAGTAACAGGAGGAAGTTAAATAGAAAACGCATTTCCATTCCTTGAGGTAAAGTGAATAACGATAGTTACAAATGCCGGGGGGTGATGAAGATTCCGAGTACGACCATGCCGAGCGAAAGTGAAAAGAGGGGCAAATGAGTTTGCACCCGTCTCGTATTCTACCAGAAAAACGTCGAAACCGCGAACATGCTCGCTTGACCGAGACCGCTCGGTCCCCCTGAATGAAGTTAGACTGGCGCCTGTGCCGACGCGAATGATCGTCGCCCCAGAGCAACTTCGAATCACCCGCTTAGAATTCGATGATTCATGGGAAAAAACAGCCTCCAGTGATGGGCGTCGCGCCGATTTCGTGATGCAACCGATAGGGCAGATGGTTGTCACACTTCAGCTTGTCGAAACAGGAGGAGATTCGTCATGATTCGGTCCACCGAAAAGGCCCAGGACGGCCACCCGTCACCTGTAGTTTCCCGTCAAGTGCGAACTCTTCGCATCCTCAAGTGCTTGCAATCGGGACCGGCGTTCAATGCCCGAGAGCTGTCAGAGATGCTGAATGTCAGTCGCCGCACCATTTACCGTGACCTGCAAATCATTCGAGCCGCGGGAATCGCCGTGGACTTTGATGGGGAACAGGGGGCCTATTTGTTGGCAGCTGACCCAGTGTCTGTCATCAGTCCTGTCCAGCTGGGCCAGGACGACGTGGCACACGTGCTCTTGGCCGCTCACCTCTCCTGCTTGCAGTCTTTTCCCGACTTTGCCGAATCCTCTCGAGAGTTGTTGGCCAAGGCACTGACAAACCATCCGCCCGACCTTCGCAACGGGATCTCTCGGATGCTGAATGCCTGCACGGTAGAGATGGACGACAGCGGCAGTGTCGAGTTATTGGACACTCTGTTGAACTCTATCAAGAACCGGCAGTGGTTAAGGCTGCAATACCTCGTGGAGAGTCCCAATGTATTGGAGTGGACTCGGTTTGCTCCGTATCACATCGTGGCGGCACGGCACGGACTATGGAAAGTCGAGGGACGATCGGCCATCCATAGCTGCATTATCAGGCTCTCGTTCGACGAAATCGTACGCACCGAGGCGACCGAAGATCGCTATCGCTTGCCGCGCGGGTACCGGTGCAAGATCAAACAGCGGTACAAGACCGTACGTCCGTTGACTGGCGACATGCCGGCAGAATGCAGAAAAAAAAGAACAGCGAGATGAGAAGCCGTGCTCGTGAAGATGTTAAGGCAATGACGAAAAACCTTGAAATCCCCCACACTACTGTCGGAGCCAGTCCTTAAGTGCTTGAGCCACCTCGGCAGAGTCGCGAATCAGCAGAAATACGACACAGCCCAGTATCGCTACGCCGGCGATCGACATGCTGACACCGAAGGGATTGCGACTCGAGTTTCGCTCGCGGAGTGCGGTGGCCAGTTCCGATTCCAAACGTTTCCAGCCCTCGAACCCTTGGCGTGTGCCGGTGGCGATCAATTGGGCATTGCGGGTCACGGGCGAAAACTCGACATGCAATTGCATGGACAGATTGGGGAGCACGATGCACTCACCGGCCCAGCGAGCGTCTTTGTCCAACGTGGGCACGATCGCACCGAGCACGGGGCGAAGGCGTTCGTAACTGACGTTGTAGATAATCACTCGTGGCTTCGACAACAAAACGGTCAATGTGGCGCATAGAGAATAGAAGGTGAGCATCAACATCCACACCCAACTACCGATTTCCCGTGCCGCTGGTTCTGGAAAGAACAACTCCATCGGGCCAACGACCGCAAAACCGCAGATGGCGAGAGCCAATGCGGCTACGTCTCGGCCGCCCGTGGTCACGAAAGGCCTGCCTCGCAGATGGATCCCACCCAGCAAAACCATGTAAATCGCCAGTGGAATCAAGGCGATCGCAAGGTGAAAGACGTCAAAAAACATGGGGATTCCTATTCTGCCAACGACAACAGGCCTCGACCTGCAGTAGCCCTTACTTTACCAAGCCCAGCTGTCGATGATCTCCTGGAAACAGCAAAAGTCCGGAACGACCCAATCGGCGCCGGCCTGAGCCAGCCTCTCTCGCTTCCAGGCGTTCACGCCGCACCGTTCGTTTTCGTTACTTGCCACGCCCACGGCAAGTCCACCAACCTTTTTGACTTCTTCAATCTCGACGAATCCATCGCCAAAGCCCACCATTCGCTCGCCGTCACCGATCTCGCCGACCAGTCGTTCGATGATCTTGGCTTTGGAGAATTTCTTGTAGTCGTCGAGAGCTCCATAGATTCGGTCTTCGAAATACTCCGTCAACCCGAGCGCCTCGGCCTCCCGACGGACGTACTTGAGGTCGGTTCCAGACGCCAAATAGAGTCGCACGTCACGCGCCCGCAATGCGGTCAGGAATTGGATCGCACCGGGAACACGCAATGTCTCCGGATCCGTCTCACCCGCTTCCACGCTGTCCACTCGACTACCGACCTCGGCCCATAGCAGCTCATGGTATTGATTCTTGTAGACCAGTGGATCGTGCGGCGCGCCTCCCCGCTTTCGAATTTCGTCGCACAACTGAATCATTTGGTAGATCGTCTGTCGACCATTCAATCGCATCACGAACTCTTCCACCACCGCGTGGAGTTCGTCGTTCGATTCACCACTCTGACACTCGGCGAGCAAGCCGACCATCATCGGAATCATGATCTCTTGCCAATTGCGTCGAAAGAGCGAAATGGTGCCGTCAAAGTCGAAGATAGCCGCTGCGAACGGTCCATTGGGCGCGTTGTGGTTCAGACGCTCGATGGAGCTCGGCGATCGATCCCAACCCGGTAATCGGTGGCCCATCTTCTCACGTTTGGTATCCAGGTATCGCCGGTTGTGTTCGTTCGGTAGCGAGATAATGGGGACCTGGTCAACGACCGTGAGGCCGAAACCACGCGCGCTAAAGAGCGCGTCCAGTTTCTTCGTGTTGTTTGTAAGCAGTCGAACTTCCGAAAGGCCCAGATCCTTGAGGATCTGAATGCCGATGCCATAGTCGCGAGGATCGGCCTTGAAGCCGAGCGCGACGTTCGCTTCCACAGTATCCAAGCCTTGGTCTTGCAGGGCATAGGCTTGGATCTTGTGCTTGAGTCCAATGCCACGTCCCTCCTGCAATAGATAGACCAAGGCACCTGCGCCCTCGGCGCTTATCTGCTCCAATGCCATGTGCAATTGGTCACCACAATCACACCGCAACGAATTGACCAGGTCACCGGTGAAACAACTGGAGTGCATGCGGACCAGCGGCGCCCGAGAGCTATCTGTCAGATCGCCGAAGACGAGCGCAAGTGGTTCTTGATTTTCATGGGTGACGCTATAGACGATCAGCGTAAAATTGCCGTATCGAGTGGGAATCACCGTCTCGGCCTCCCGTTGCACCAGCTTCTCGCTGAGTCGACGGTGTGCGATCAGGGCCTCGATCGAGATGATCTTCAGCTGGTGGCGTTCCGCCAACTGCAACAGCTGCTGTCGCGATGCCCGTTTTCCCAATTCATCGATGATTTCACAAAGTACCCCTGCTGGTGTGAGACCCGCCAAACGGGCCAAATCGACGGCCGCCTCCGTGTGACCGGCTCGCCGCAAGACGCCACCCTGCTTCGCGAGTAACGGTTGAACGTGACCTGGGCGGACGAAATCACCGGCATGGCTCTCGGCATTCACCGCGCTCAGGACGGTCGTGGACCGTTCGGATGCCGTCACGCCGGTCGGTGCCGACGAGTGGTCGATGGAAGTCCACTGAGCCATTTTTCGTGTGGTCGGGTTGCCGTTGACCATGGGGGCCAGTTGCAACCGACCAGCGACATCTGGAAGCACGGCCAAATAGAACTCGCCCCGCCCGGACATCACCAAATTGACCGCCTCGGGAGTCGCTTTTTCTGCGCCACAGATGAAATCTCCACCGGTATCCTGGTCTTCCGCATCGACGACGATCACGACCTCGCCCTTAGCAATCGCATCGACGGCAGCTTTGACCGGCGAGAAATCTCCCATGACAACCGTTTTTCCTTACTTACGCAGACTCACTTCCAAAAAAACGACAGTGGAATCGTATAGTATAAGCGGAGACCCTAGCATTTTGGCATGGGGGCAACCGGGCCGCAGGTGCCCGGAGATCCCTCCCTAGAGTCTCACCACAGCGATCAGAATCTCGCTTGTGTTCCCAAATGACAGCAGCAGAAACCCGTGATCTCATGCACATGTCGTTTCAACCAACGGCCTTCGCACTACTGCTTTGTCACCTGCTGATCCCCAGCGGGGTCATGGCCGTTGAGAAGACGAGTGAGCAGCCGATCGAGCGGGAATTCAATCGCGTGTATTGCCAGCGGGACAACGACAAGTTGTTGGCGGATATCTACCGACCGGCTGGTAAAGGACCGTATCCGGCCATCTTGATGATCCACGGCGGCGCCTGGATGTCGGGCAGCAAGTGGAACCTGATCCAACACGCCAACCGGGCCGCTCGGGCTGGCTACGTCGTGGTGGTGATCAACTACCGTCTGGCGCCCCGCCACCCGTTTCCCGCTCAAATTGACGATTGCCGACAGGCCGTTCGCTGGATGAGAGAGGAGTCCGAGTCATTGCGGATCGACAGCCGGCGAATTGCCGCCTATGGGTACAGTGCCGGGGGTCACTTGTCGTGTCTGTTGGCCCTTTCGGCAAGCCACCCCAAAACGACTCGCGATCTTGCCGATACACGTGTGATCGCAGTTGTCGCTGGCGGTGCGCCATGCGACTTTCGTCACCTCGATGAAAATGTCTCGACCTTGGCCTATTTCCTAGGTGGCACTCGTCGCGAGAAGGCGGAGACGTACCGCCGAGCGTCTCCTGCCGAGTTCTCATCGTCCTCAGCACCACCGATCCACTTTTTTCACGGCAATCGGGACCGTTTGGTGCCGATCGCCAGTAGTCAGCGGTTGTACCGTCAATTGAAGACAGAGGGAGTCCCGGTCTCGTATGATGAGGTCAAAGAGAGTGGTCACCTAGCGACCTTCCTGGACGGTGCCGCGGCGGAACGCGCATTGGAGTTCCTGGACCGACATATGCGAAACACGGAAGAGATGCCGACTGAGTCGACAACAACTGCCCAAGAGCGCCGATGACAGACCAAGACAACCGGCCACAAGGTCCTGAAACACGTCCCGGCGAGACCTCCGAGCGACTGGCCGGCTTGCTCGCCCCCGACGAGTACGTCGAACAGGCGTATTTCTACCGCGTTCTCTCCGAGCGATTGCCGCAGAATGTACCGATCCAAGAGCTGTTAATGCACGTTAAGGAGGAGTTGCTGTCGACGACAAACCTGCCAATGGCGATCGATTTCTTTTTGGCCGAGGTGCGGCACACAGGCACGATTGGGACAGCGATGGCTCGGCTGCCACACTATTTCACCAGCTTTCAGACATTCGTCGTACAGTCGGCGGAGGACGAGCGGGGCCGATTCGACATGCGTGTGGCCATTGAGATTCTGCGGAAGGAGGCCGATATGCGGCGGGGCAAACCGTCACGACCCGCCTCTTTCCTTTATCAATTCGAGGTGCTGTCAAGAAATCGTCTGGAATATGACAGAGGCCTGAACTCAATCGCCAAAGATCCCATCTATGACGAACCGTGGAGAGAGTGGATCAACACCGTTCGTCGGCAGTTGGGTCTGGTCGACTTCGCCGAAATGGTCTACGTCCGCAGTCTGCTCTTCGACCGACGCGTAGGGCGGAAAGAGGATGACAAACCAGCGTTGTTCGGCGAAAAGGAGGGCAGGATCGCAATGGCCAATC
>LWDU01042494.1_pt1 | contig 42356 bp, 37 predicted proteins | sample 727161 | NCBI WGS metagenome assembly LWDU01 (sample SAMN04566230, study PRJNA314399) | hydrothermal vent metagenome | isolation source: deep sea hydrothermal plume seawater | place: Mexico: Gulf of California, Guaymas Basin | collected 2004-07-11
GCCCGATTGCAGTGGCGACAACCGGGTAGGACGATGCAAATCCGCCAGCGGACTCGATTTCTCCAGTCGAACCTGCGCAGCAAGGGTACCCACCGTGAGAGTTGGATCGGGGCGGCGGGTGCGGGAGAAAAACAGATCGTGGTGGCCAGCGAAGTCGATCCCGAAACCTCCCGAATCCGGATCGTCGTACAGGATCCGGCCCGTGCCACCCGCATCGATCGGTTCCTGCCCTTCCACGACAAGATGGTACTGCTCGAAAATCAGGCATTCGAACACTGGTTGCTGATCGGCCTGCGACTCGATCGAACCGATCAACGCCAGTTCACGGCACTGATCCCCAGCGAATACCGGTCGATCGAACTGGAACTGAAAAAGGATAGGGCCGAAAAAATCGGTTCCGTCGAGACCACCCGATGGAGCGTGCTGTGTCATGAGTTCGAGGCCAAGCTCTGGATCGGCCCTGGGGGCACCATCGAACAGTACCGCCAGGGAGAACTGGAGATCCGGCGGATTCAGCGAGATCCACCGGATTCGACAAAACCGGACGCGACCGATCGACCCACTCCAGCCAACGGTGTCGAGAAGGGGCCAGAGAATAAAACGGGCCAGAAGCCTGACCAGGATCGAATCTGACCATCCGAGATCCTGGCGGCGGGGCTCACTTCCAGATCGATTGCCGGATCGCCTCGATGAAGTTCCTCAATCTCGACAGCGTCTGTTTCCGCTCGGTCGTCGGCTCCCAGTCGAAATTCGCCACGAAATCGTGGATGTGTCGCGGCTTTCCGAGAGCCTCATAGAGCACCGTGCTCTCGAGGCGGCTGTATTTTACCAACACATTGAAGAGCAGAGCCACATTCTTGGCAGCGGCAGGCTGTCGATGGGGATACGGCACTTTTCCGACGGCGCTCCACTGGCTCCACCGCTGCGGAAGGACCTCGTCGATGAGACGACGCCAGCGCTTGTAATCAAAATTCTTGCCGCGACCGAGAAGTTCGAAGGTAGCTGCCAGGGGATGCTCGAACACCCGATCGGCACGTTCCGGATCGCGCAACAGGCCCGATTTCTTTCCACGCGCCTTGGCACTGGCCACCAGTAACAGATCACGGCAAGCCTGCACCTCCTCGAGCACCTCGGCATACCAGCGGGAGATTTCCAGTTGCTGTCGCCTCGCCTCCTGCGGGTCATCGATGCAGAGAAATCCTTGCCAGGACCAGATCTCTCCTCGAGCAATTCCTGGCCACAGCGATTCCAGAGGAGAGCGCTGAGATTCTCGTAACAAATTCGGATCCCACTCGATACTCATCGCCAGACAGCCGGCAAACCACGAGTCGGAGACCAGCGCCCGGTTCCACCACACCGATTCGCCCTCGGTGATCTCATATCCACCATCGAGGGTCCGGTCCTGATGAGACAACTTGACCAGCAGGCGCATGCCGACCGGCAGTGGAGTGGTTCCCGAGATCACCAGTCGGGCCGGAAATTGCCCCCGCTCCTCTCGCACCAGGATCACCCAATCCAGTTGAACCGGTGCATCGGCGAGCGGAATTTGAGCGGTACAGTCGAGAATCCACTGACCAGGGGGGAGTTCGACCGGGATCTGGCTGCCATTCGACGAGATCCACCGCAACCCCTCTCCAGCCACCTCGAGCCCGCCGTCAGCCCCGGTCACCACTGTCCCTGCGTCGGTTACCAGCGGCAACTCGGTGCCCTCTGGCAACAGTTCTCCGGCGGCAGACAGTCCACGGACCCAGCACTGGAAAGGGAGCACCATCGGCTCAGGGTCGATCGGTGGATCGACCGGTGGGTCGATGTGAACCGGTGGTGGAAGGATGGGGTGTGAATCCACTTCCGACCCGGTGACAGGTGGAGGGTCGACTCGATCCGGTGATGGGATCACGGTGGGCGCAGGTCGGGGATCGATGAGCAGCCAGGCGACGAAGGGGATCGCCAGTACCAGTAGCCACAACTTACGATCGCTGGGATCCAACAACGGTGGCCACCTTCCCTACTGCTGCTGCAGTTGTTGGAGGAACTGATCGCAAAAGTTCACCAGATCGGGTCCATCGGAGGAAGCCAGCGAGAATACCCAGTCATCGATCCGTGCTCGCCGATCCCCGTCCACTTCTTTCTCGCCGAGGTAGATGGTGACCTGTGGCTCAGCCCCGGTCAATCCGAACAACTCCGCCTTCAACAGATACTGCTGTGGGCCCGGTGCGGTCGGATCCTCTGGAGCCCAGCTTGTTGCGACCAGCTGGGAGAGAGTGCGGGCGATCCAGCGCACATCCGGCTGCGGCAGATCGACCTGTTCCTTCCCCTGACAGCGCCACGTCTGGTTGGGCTGAGCCAGCAGAGCTTCCCCGGCAGCGGTGGTGATGCGAAAGCGCAGTAACTCTCCAACTGGCATCGAGGTGACCCGAGGATCCCTCAACGAGAAGGGAGCGTTGACCAGTTGATCGATGTCATCGACTCTCACCTGGGCCACCGATTCCTGGCGTAGATTCCAGGCATAGCGAACTCCCGATCCCTCTGGCACCTCGGCGCCAAACATCATCTCCTCCGGATCCCCATCTTCGGTCACCAGCACCACTCGCAACAGTGGACGATCGAATCCCCACAACTGCAGCGAGGACCGATCGATCGGCTGGCGGTCGGTGACCCTCAATTGACGCAGCCGCTCGCTCCATCGTTCCACAAGTGCCGCATCTGCTGGCACTGCAGTGCGATCCCCGCCCCAGCGCATTCTCCACCCACCGGCAGAATCGACCTCGAGATCGACCTTGCCATGAGCGCCGTCCGTCAGCGACAGGGCGCGAATCCTAGGTTGATCGATGCGAACCAGGTAGGGGCTGACCAGCAGCGACTCGTCGAACTCGATCAGTTCCTGCGCCATCACTCCCGCAGCGACCAGCGGAGAGTCACGACCGGAGCAGCGAACCGCAACGGTTTGCGAGATCTTCGAGGTATACCGTGCCCCGACCTCGACCGTCTTGACCGAGCCATCTTTCAGTTGAACCGTCAGTTTCGCTCTCGGTGCCTCGAGCCCGAGCGGTTTCTCAAAAGGGGGATCGATGTAATCCACGGCTGCCCACTGAGCGATACGAGTGAGCCATTGCTCCACTCCATCCGGATTCGCATCGGCGGTGAAGGGAGCCACCAGTTGCCAGTGCACCCCTGCTCGTACCAGTTCGAGCGATGGCTGACCGGGACGTTCCAGCAAGACACGCTCGACTCTGCCGGGCGAAGCCCCGCAGACCGCATCGTCTCTCAATTCATCGAGATCAAAATCTCGCAGAGCATCGCGGATCTCTGCTGCAATCAGCACCGGGCGGTCGCCGACTCGAGCATGGACTCGCGGTAACGAGGGATGATCCGAACCCAGTTCGAGGCGATACTCACGAGAAGGACTCTCCACCGTGACGACGATGTGGGGAGTTTCGAGCCCCGACTCTTTCAGATCGTCCGGCCCTTCTCCGCGTATCTCCAGATCGCGGAGCAGAAGGAGCAAATCCTCGATGGAAGCGTAGCGTCCGCGATCCCTCACCGGAGCCGTGATGTCCCAGCCCACGGCAGACTTCTCGATGCGGATCGTCTGCTCTCCTCGAGCGATCTCGAGCGAGACCACCGCAGGAATGGCAAAGGAGAAGGGGCGAGCATCCCCGACCACGTAACTGGGGCGGGCATCGCGCACCGCTCGATACGACAGCGGAGTGATCACCACGGCGATCAGTGCCAGTAACAGCGTGGTCCGCCAGTTCATCGGTCCCTCCTTCGGGCCCAGGCCACCAACAAACCGCCGATCAAGGCGCAGCCAGGCAACACCGCAAAGGAGGTCCAGAAGAAGGACCGGCGCAGTCTCTCATCGAGTTCGATGCGAAAAGAGAGTGGTTCCCTCCCCGCTCCCGCCGGCAACAGATCGCGTCCGGCAGCCCAGTCGCAGCAGGCCAGCAGAAACCTTCTCGCGTCTCCGGTCCACAGGTTGGACAGCGTCGTGTTCCAGTTCCCCACCACCACCAGTCGGCCCTCGCCCACCGGTGCCGCCGCTGCCAGAATCTGCGGTCCGGGAAGTTCCTCCACATCTCTGCGAGCAGAGATCCGGTCGCGCTCCAACCAGGCGGAAGCACCGGTCGAGAGCAAGGCGGTGGCAGGCTGGGTCACCTCGAGTACGCGACTCGGAGTCCAGCGGGCGGCAAACCTCTCACCGATCATCGGTGCCGTGATCGGATGGAACCGATCGAGTCGTTCTCCCACCACCGAAAATGACGATTGGACCGCTCGATTGGGCACCGCCGTGACCTGCGCGGCGAGGCCAGGGAGCACCGAGATTCCAACGTCAGCCATCAATTCCTCGAGACCGGTTTCTCCGCTGGCCGGAAGCAGTAGTAGCACCCCGCCTCCATCCGCCAGGAATCTCTCGACCTCTCTCCGAACCGAAGCCGACAAGGCATCGAAGCGCTGGACTCCACCACCCAGGATCACCAGCAGATCGGCTTCCTCATCGATGGTCTCGATAACGGCCAAGGAGTGACCCGCCACTCGAGCGCCCCTCTGTTGCAGATCCCTCACCATCGCGACCAGGCTCGGCCCCCGCGAGGAGTTCAGTGGCGGTTCACCACTGCCCTGGCTGATGCGTATCTCGGTAGCCTGATCGGTGGCGACCTGTCGCAAGGCCGCCTCGACCGCTTCTCGAACACGATCGACGACGATGCGAGCCACCGCCTCCGGTTCCATCAGCGTCGGCTCCCGGATGATGGCGAGTTCCTCCACATCGAGAGCCAGTCGCCGCTCCCCACAGAAGAAGTGGATCTTGTTGATCGCATCCGCCTCGAGGCCACGGGCATTGCGCAGCAACTCCCAGCGATCCGCCTGGCGATTCACATCGACCTGAATCGGTGGCGACAAGGCATCGGGAGCGGTTCGACTCAGTTCACCGATCCAGCGTAGCGCCTGGAGCAGAACCCGAGCTCTCACTCGACCCGCTGCGGTGGGCGGTAGATCGACCGGAATCACCACATCGACCGATCGAGGCAGAGCGTCCAGCAGAGCCCGATCGGATGGTGTCACCGACATCTGAGCTTCATGGCTCCAGTCGCTACGGATGGAGTCGTGAAAAGACCAGAGGTTGATGGCCCAGACGATCCACATCAGCAGAAAGATCTGCAGCGGGACCTGGAACCTGGTGCGGAAACGACGTGTTCGGATGAAGTCGATCACCAGCGCCTCCTCTCCAGCACCTTGGTGGCGATGAAAAGCACCAGGATGGTGAAGGAAACCCACCAGATCGGCACCCTCAGATCGACGATTCCTCGAGTCATCTCTGCACCGATGTGATGCACAGCACTGAAGTGCTCGATCCAACGAAGTTGCAAGTCTCCCGGCTCGTAGAGAAATCGAAGCCACTCGACCAGAAACAGCACCAGGTTGATCGCCATGGCCAATCCCGCAGAGGCCAGTGGGTGAGAGGTCAAGCAGGAGGCGAGAATCCCCGCTGCACAGAATCCAGCTCCGACCAGGGCGATGCCAAGATGCGCTGACAGCAAGACGCCGAAGTCGACCTGCCCAACACCATCGAGCAGAAGCCACATCGGCAGCATGCAAAGCCACAGGAACATGAAGAAGATCCAGGTCGAGATCCACTTGGCGGTGATCACCGTGGCATCGGCGATCCCGGTAGTCACCAGCATCTCGAGTGAACCCGTGCGGCGCTCTTCCGCCAGGGTTCGCATCGAGATGAGTGGTGGGAAGATCAGCATCATGAACCAGAAAACATAGCCACTGTAGATCGCCGGGACCAGTTGCTGAAGATCTCCCCCGACCGACAACAGCGACAGGTGAAAGGTCATCCCCATCACCAGCAGGAACACGAAGGTGATGGTCCACGCCACCGGCGAGACGAAGAGGGTCAGTAGTTCCCTCCTGGCGAGGGATGCCACCCGCATCATGATTCCCCTCCCGGATGGGTCAGTTGCAGGAATAGTGATTCCAGAGTGGCTGGATCGGTACTCAGTTCGGAGAGAACCCATTCTTTCTGGCGCGCCAGTTCTCCAATCGACCGTCGCAGATCACGATCCCCTTGAAGGATCCACCCCGACCCGTCGGTCACGACCTCGCTCACGCCAGCGAGAGTTGCGAGTCCCACAGCGACGTCGTCGGATCCATCGACCACCTCGACCCGGGTGGTACCGGATATTTCCAGACGCCGGGTCCACGCTGCTCGATCTTCATCGAGACAGATCTTACCCGCGGAAATCATGCACACTCGATCACAGATCTGTTCCACCTCCCCCAGCACATGACTGGAGAGGATGATGGTGTGCTGATGACGAAGGCGATCGACCAGTTCTCGAAACAGCGCTACTTGCCTTGGATCGAGGCCACGAGTCGGCTCGTCGAGCAGCAACACCGGTGGATCTCCCAGCAGTGCATCGGCCAGGCCGATCCGCTGACGATACCCCTGCGACAGGGTTCCGATGCCGCGGCGACTCGCATCCACAGCATCGACGTCTTCCAGAACTCGCTGGATCTCGGCTGAAATCTGCGACCCGGAGATTCCCTTGAGGCGCGCTCTCGAGTGGAGGAACTCGCAAACTCGCAACTCACCGGGCAAGGGTAATTGCTCGAGTAATGCCCCGACCTTGCGGCAAGCGAGTCGTGGTTCTCGCAGTAGATCGACCCCGCAAACCATCACCTTCTCGGTTCCCGGGTCGGGCAAGAGCCAGCTGGTCAGCACCCGCAGGGTGGTGGTTTTTCCCGCACCATTGGGTCCCAGGAAACCGGTCACCGAGCCGGACGGGACCTGGAAACTGATGGAATCCAGGGCCTTGCGGCTACCGTAACTTCTAGAGAGATTTTCAACCTCGATCATCGGTGCTGATCAACTCCTGCGGGGGCCACTAGTGACATTGTCGGAAGTGGGCAGGATAACAGGAAATCGTCCCGAGCAATCGATTGCCTGGAGCAGAACCGGGGGATTTTTGGGTGGGATTCGCGAGGGAACTAGTACTGCCGACGCTCCCGTGATGAGGGGATCCCCTCCGCCTCACGGTACTTGGTGACGGTTCGTCGAGAGATCCGTACCCCCTTCTCGGCGAGTTCCTTGACGATCTGGGCATCGCTGAGTGGTTTGCGAGAATCCTCACCCTTGACCATGTCCTGGATGCGGGCGATCACCCCACCGCGAGACTCCTGAGAACCATCGTCTCGTACCGTGCCGCTGGTGAAGAGGCTTCTCAGTTCTCGAATCATCCCGGGAGCCTGGAACCACTTGCCCGAGATCGCCCGGCTCACCGTCGAAACATTGACCCCTACGGTGTCCGCAACATCCTGCATCCGTAGCGGTTTCAGGTGCCGATCTCCTTCACGGAAGTACTGTTCTTGCCGCTGGACCACCTCTTCAGCAACTCGCTGAAGAGTCGAGCTGCGCTGTTGCACCGCTCCCATCAACCACTCGGCATTCTCGATCCGCTTCTTCAGGTACTTGCGTAGTTCCGGATCCTTGCGAGAGGACTTCAGCAACTCATGATAATGTGGAGAAATCTTCAGACGCGGAACCGAAGAGGAATTGACCTCAACTTTGAACTGGCCCTTTTCATCCTCGGTGATGATCACATCCGGGACCACTCGTGCATTGGGCTCCTGGCGAAAGTGCCTGCCCGGGATCGGTTCCAGCGATCGAATCACATCCACTGCCACCTTGACCTCTTCGAGGGAATGCCCGGTGGCCCGTACAATGTGGGGTAATCGATTGCGCGCCAGATCATCGAGATGATGCCGCACCATCTGTTCTTCCAGCTGGTTTTCACCGGGATCACGATGTAACTGGAGGCAGAGGCAATCGATCAGATCACGCGCTCCAACGCCGACAGGATCGAGTTGCTGCACCTGCTCCAGTGCAGCGAGGACCTCCTCGAAGGCTGGGGATTTCCCCGCCAGTCGCGGATCGCTTCCCGGCAGTTCGATTCCAGAGACCAATGCATTGTGAATCTCTTCGATCGAATGGATCAACCAGCCTCGATCATCGAGGTTGTAGATGATCTCCTCACAGAGCCCCCTCTGTCGCAGATCGATACGACTTTTCAGACTCAATTGATCGACCAGAAACTGCGGAAGCGACTGTGGTCGCCCTTCGGTATTCTCGATCAGTTCGAAGGAGTCCTCGTCATCGACCCCCGACGATTTCTGCATCGGAGAAGATTCGGACCAGAAGTCCGATTGCTGGAGCTCTCGCAACTGCTCATAGCGCTCAGTCAACTCGGTCAACTCCTGCTGGCCCGCAAGATCTTCTGCGGATGTCTCGGTGAATTCACTCTCCCGGTCGAGGCCGATCGCCTCACTGGCTGAACCTTCGGCAGCCGATTCCTCCCGCTCGAGGGTGACATTCTCCTCCAATTCATCCGAGATGCGCTCTTCCAGTTGTTGCTGGTTGAGTACCAGAATCTCCATCGACTGGATCATCTGGGGAGAGAGGATCTGTTTCTGGGTTTGTTGCTGGAAAAGGCCGGTGTTGAGTCTCATCCGCTGCTTTCCCTTCACGCTGGTCTTCGGTCCCAGCCCAGATCGAGTGCTGGAGAAGACCCTCTTCCCCTTTACAGACCCGATACAGACCCTTTTTCGGCCACCATTTTGCTAGAACGGGAGTAGCGCTCAGTATGAGCACAATGACACTACACAAGTCCATGCGAACAAGTGACCTAGAGCAATTTCTCTAATATTCGATGTTACGGCATTGTTTCTGCTAGTCAAGCCGAGATCGAGTCCTCAGACGGACACTATCCGTTTTTTTTGCGGAACCACAGGAGGGCCAGCCACAGCAGAGCACAGGGGAGAGATCCCCAGCGCAGCACTCTCCTCCAGCGGGGGTTGGACGGAACAGGCCAGTGTTCGATACGCGCCTGCAAGATGGAGGGCTGTCCCATCGCCAGTTCGAGCGGCTCTCCATCATCGGTCGGAAGCCATGGCGACCAGCGTCCATCGGACCAGCGGCGAATCGCCGTGACACCGTGCAGCCCCGCCGGGGTGGGATCGATGATGGCACTGATCCCCGCATTGGCGCTTCGCATCCACAGCAGTTGGCTCTCGATGGCACGCGATCGCTGCAACTGGAGGTGTTGCGCCGGTTCGATCCAGTCGCCGTACCACAGATCCTCGGTCAGATTGACGTGCCAACGTGCCCCTCCCTCGATGGTCTCGAAGATCGGCTCGGCGAGGATCCCTTCGTAGCAGATGGAGACTCCCAGCGGTGCTTCGAGAACCGCGTGGCGGAAGACGGTTTGCTGGCTCGCAGGAATCAGGTCGACCAGCGGAAGATCGATGCCCAGCGCCGAGATCAGTCCGCCCAGTGGAATCCTCTCTCCGAACGGTACCAGCACCTTCTTATCTGCCAGTTGCGCCATCCCCGCCCCTCGAATCCTCGCTTCACCCGCCGGCGATTCACCCTTTCCATCGGCGGGATAGAAGCCGACAGAGTTGGCATAGCCCTGTGGATGAGCCCGGGTAAAACCGACCACCAGCGGCGCTGTGAGCCACGGATCGAGCCACTCGGTCAACCAAGATTCTCGCCACACTCCAGGTAAGATCGCTTCCGGCAAGATGACCAGATCGGCAGTTCGCCCATCGCCATCCGATCCCCGCTCGATCCACTGTCGAATCGTCGCCAACTGCTGAGCCCGAACCGCATCGTCTCCTCGGTGGCGGGTTTCCAGGGAAATCGCCGGCTGCACGATGGAGATCACCTGTGAATCTTCTGCGGGCACCCCCTGCGGTGAAATCTCAGCCGCTGTGGAGCCGGGGAGCAGCGGGACCGCGATCCACAGCAGTGCCGCCAGCCAGCGCCAACTATGCCGCCAGTGGCGGGGAAAGGAGGGGCCGGCGGATGCTGCGATGAAACCGGACAGAACCAGCAGCAGCGAGAGCCCCTCGACTCCGAAGGTACTCAGGCACCACCAACCCAGTGTTCGGTCTGGAGTCGCCAGCGCACTGCCCAGCGACCAGGGGAAGACCCGTGGCCACCACGATTCCAGCACCACGATGGCGAGACCAGCCAGCAGCCAGCGACCGGCACCTCGGGCCGGTCCCGCTGCGATAGTGGCTCCGACCAGACCCCAACCGAGCGCAGCGAGGGGCCACCACAACAGAAAGGCGCCGACCCCTGCCAGCAGCGCCAGCAGCGAATCGGGATCCCCGATGACGAAGATGCCCAGGTATTTTCGCACCGCGTTGCCGAGCCACGGCGTGGAAAGCCCCTCCACCGCCAGCCCGAAGATCCAGCCGATCCGCAGGCCTGTGCGCCAGTCTCGCTGCTCGAGAGACCTCGCCAGCAGCCAGATGGAGATGGGCAAGAGGCTCGCTAGCCCCCACGGCTCGAAGGAGAGAGGCACCAAGAGGCCCCCCAGCAACGCCATCCCACAACTCCGGGAAAGGCGGTCGGCCCGCGCCAACGGTTGGTTTGGTCCCTGATGCACCGGATGGGCTCCTCTCCCCCTGCCATGGCGATCCTGCACGGCCAGGATGGCTGAGTCCAGCCTCCAGTCGAATCCGATCAGTCCATTCCGCTTCCCTTGTCAGATCTCCACCGATCCCCTACACTTCACGGTTCCTGAAGGAAAGACCCGAAGCGATTCCCGAGGGTGGTCCGGTCAGGGACTTCCAGATCCGATTTCGAATCGGTCTGGCGAAGATGAATGAAAGTGGCCTATTGGCCCTAGAGAAAGTGAGCCGGTTTGATTCGCGTCACTCTGCGAAGCGGGGAAACCCCAGAAAAACTGCTGCAACGATTCAAGCGTACCGTCGCCAAGGAAGGTCTCCTCAAGGAGATCAAGAAGCGCAGCTTCTACGAGAAGCCATCCGAGGCGAAACGTCGCAAACAGCGTGAATTCGAGAAGCTGATGCGCAAGAAGGACCGCAAACAGGACGTGAAGGATTCGCGTAGAAAATTGCGTCGTCGCTAATTTCTGAGCCAGGTCGGAAGATCGGGCCGTTCGCCTTCCGGGCGACCGGCCCGTTTTCTTGGGAAGGATCACCAGTTGTCCCGCACCGGACTATGGCTCGTTGGAGCACGAGGTGGTGTCTCGACCACCGTCATCGCAGGACTCGCAGCCATCCAGTACGGCTTCGAAGATCGTGTCGGACTTCTCACCGAAACTCCCATGTTCGAACGGTGCCCACTTCCCTCGCTCGACGACCTGATCATCGGAGGACACGAGGTACGCCAGGGATCACTACTCGATTCTGCGCGGTCGATCTGCGCGGATAGCGGCAGTCTTCGCCAGGATTTGATCGCGCAGATTGCGCCGACACTGGAACAGGTCGACGGTCGCATTCGACCGGGAATCCTCTTCAATGCCGGAGAAGCGATCCTGTCACTCGAAGGAATCCAGCCCGATTGCATCGAGCAGGATCCGGCACAGGCGGTCGTGAAAATCGAACAGGACCTCAGAGACTTCCGCGAAGAAAATGATCTCTCGGGAGTGGTTGTGGTCAACCTCTCGTCGACGGAAGCGGCGCTACCCCCCCATCCATCGCACGGTTCCGCAGATGAGTTGCTGCATCAACTGGCACAGGGGACCACCGAAGCGTTTCGATCGAGCACCCTGTATGCCATCGCTGCGGCGCAGGTCGGAGCTTCCTTCGTCAACTTCACTCCCTCTCCCGCAGCACTGCTGCCGGCCACCTGTGAGTTGCTCGAAAAGAAGGGCTGTCCCTTCGCGGGTAGCGATGGGAAGACTGGTGAGACGCTGGTCAAGTCCGCTCTGGCGCCCATGTTTTTCCAGCGCGCACTGAAGGTTCTCTCGTGGCAGGGATACAACATGCTGGGAGATCGAGATGGGGAAGTCCTCTCCTGCAGCGAAAATCGTCAGACCAAAATCGAATCCAAAGGGGAGTTGATCGAGAAGATCCTCGGTAAAGATGTTCACAGTCAGGTCACCATCGATTACGTCCCGAGTCTGGGAGACAACAAGACCGCCTGGGATCTGATTCACTTCGAGGGCTTTCTCGGGCACCGGATGACGATGCAGTTCACCTGGCAAGGATGCGATGCGGTGCTGGCGGCTCCGCTGGTTCTGGATCTGTGCCGCCTACTGGAATGGGCTCGCCAACGAGGAGATAGTGGCCTACAGCAGCACTGTGGACTTTTCTTCAAGAGTCCTCATCTCTCGGAGGTTCATGATCTGTCCTCGCAGTTTGGCGCCCTCGACGAACATCTGAAGCGCTGCCGCGCGGAAGCGGATCCCCGCTAACCGAGTTCGACCTTTCGATCGAGCGGCCGCCAATTCGTTCGAGCGGAGACGTTCCCGATCTGGTATTACAAAAGTAAACCGGGAAACTCATATCGATCGATGCATCGATCGATGCAGAGGATTCTGGTCGGGAAGTCGTCACCACTAAAACAAAATAAAAAAAGAGGCGCTGCTGGTAGAGGATACCAGCCGCGCCTCATGGGCTCTGAAAGGTGGGACTCAAGTAGTCAATGTACCTCTATTCAAACTCAATGTCAACTCACTCAGTCAGGCCGGAAGTCAGGCAGTCAGGCGACTTCGAGGACCTGCTCCGATCTGTGAGTCGACAGATGTGCGAGCCGCTGTCGACGTACCAGCGTGCCTGGAATCGTCGCAGCGAGCTCGGAGCCAGCAGATCGATTTGTACTAAAGACCTACTCTCTGCACATCCATATCAACGCCGCCGATTCGCCATCGGTTCCGACAATCTTCAAGATGCGGCGCAAACCGTCTCAGGCGCAGTCGATGAAGTGGCTCCCACGGTGGAAAGGAAAGGCAGCCAGAGCCGCGTCGGTGGACGTAACTCGCGCTGCAGACCTCATTCTCGACCTCATTCTCGACCTCATTCTCGAGGGCACGGAGAATAGAAGAACTGGGACAGGTTGTCGGCCATGACGCTGAGAAGCATGACGCTGAGAAGCATGACGCTGAGGAGCAAGAGGCGAGGAATACGAGGCGAGGAATACGAGGCGAGGAATACGAGGCAAGGAATACGAGGCAAGGAATACGAGGCTGAGGAATACGAGGTTCTGGGCTCTCGAAGATCGGCGGCGGACTCAGGAAGAGAGGCCCGGATCTTCATTTCGCGGAGCCGGTTGAGGAACTCCGTAATACCCCACGACATCTCGCAGGAATAGCCTCAGTTCCGCCGGAAGCAAGATCCGGTCGAGGCGCTCCACTTCTCGCTCGCCGTCGAAGAGCACCAGGGTGGGCACGACTCGGATCGAATACTGGCGCAGATTCTGGACCTCCTGCAACGGTACATCGATGGTGCAGAACTGCATCTGGCCCGAGAACTCCGGTGCGATCAGTGCCAGACTTCTCTGGGTGAATCCACAGGAAGAGACGAGCGGTGAGCCGAAATGGACCAGCAGAAGGCCACCATCATGGTGGAGTCGACTCTCGAGTTGCCCGATATCCAGGAACAGAAACTGACTCATCGCTGACCTTCCCAGACGGGAGCCGAATCCAACTGAATTCGGTCAAATTCCCCTCGAAAACACATCATAGCATAGGCTGAACTGTGGATCCTTGAGCGCTCGATTCAGGCGACCACTGTGGCACGAAAAGAGGGTTGCGACAGGTATGGGATACGGTGTTGATTGCCGAACGACGACTCACTGGATACGATTTACCGGAATAGAGTTCCATGTCAATTGAGGAACCGGTCATTTCTAGTCCTTCGTCACTTGAGAGAGATTCCAGATGCCATCTGATAAAAGCGTGATAGTAGCAGCCGTCAATCAGGTCCTCTCTGAGATTCCCCTGCCAGGAACTCCAAGCAGCATCGTCAAGTCCGGGGTAATCCAGCGAGTCATCGTTCACGAAGGAGAAGTCACGGTCGTGGTGCAATTTCCGGCCGGTCTTACGACCCAGCAGGGATCGATCTCGGAACAGATCGAGGACCGCGTACGAACCATCGAAGGGGTCGAAAAGGTGACGCTGCTCCATCGATCCGAGACTCCCGCCCCGACTGCGGATCCCGCAGCGGGAGCTCCAGGGGTGGAAGGCTCCGCTGTCGGTGCCAAGGACATCCCAGGAGTACAAAATGTGATCGCAGTGGCCAGCGGCAAGGGCGGGGTCGGCAAGTCAACGGTAGCGGTCAATCTGGCGCTCGCCTTGGCGGCACGCGGACTGAAAACTGGCTTGCTCGACGCCGATGTCTACGGTCCCTCGACCCCCAAGATGCTCGGCACCGAAGATCAGAAGCCGAGAGCGACCGAAAAGGACACCATCCTTCCCATCGAGGTGCATGGTATCAAGACGATGTCGATCGGCTACCTGCTCGAAGATGACTCTCCGGTGATCTGGCGTGGCCCGATGGTCACCGGACTGCTGCGTCAGTTCCTGTTCCAGGTCGAATGGGGTCAACTCGATTATCTGATACTGGACTTGCCTCCCGGAACCGGAGATGCGCAGTTAACCCTGGTGCAGTCGATCGTCCTGACCGGCGGAGTGATCGTCACCACTCCCCAGGATGTCGCACTTCTCGATGTTCAGCGCGGCATCCAGATGTTCCAGAGAACCAGCGTTCCAATCCTCGGTGTGATCGAGAACATGAGTGGCTTCGAGTGCGCCTCCTGCGGCCAGATCACCGAGATCTTTCGTGGCGGCGGTGGTGAAGCTGCCGCAAAGCGCTACCAGGTTCCATTCCTCGGCAAGATCCCCCTCGAACCGAGCATCGCTCTCAGCGGAGACGGTGGCACTCCGATGATGAAAACTCATCCCGATGGAGCGCTGGGAAGCGTGATGACCTCAGCCTGCGATCAGATCGTGGAACAGGTCTCGGCTCAATAAACGAGCAGTCCGAGCCTCTCACCACTGCAATCCGCAAGACTGCGTTCCGCAAGACCGCGTTCCGCAAGACCGCGTTCCGCATGACCGCGATTCACCAGCGTGATCGGTCACGCTCGCTCCGCTCCCTCTGCCGAATCGGCCGCCCGTGCCAGCCAGCGACGCACCTCTTCGATCACCGCCTCCGGTTCGATGAAGGTCATGCACTGGTGATGTCCCAGTGGGCAGACCTTTTGTTGACAGGGACTGCAATCGACATCTTCGCGCCGGATCACGCGGGTCGTTTCCAGGTAAGCGTCGGTGTAATCGGGACTGGTGGGGCCCATCAGGACCACTTGCGGGGTACCCATCCCGGCAGCGATATGCCGAGGACCAGTATCGCCAGTCACCAGTAGTGCCAATCTCCCCATCAAGACCTTGAGCTGGTCGAGCGGCCACAGATCTTCGGAAAGATCGACCACCTCCCCCCCCACCAGGTCTCTCAATTGCCGGGCCAAGGGCTCCTCTCCCGGACCACAGGTGATGACGATTCCGCAGCCGTCTTCATCCCTCAAGGTGCGAGCGACCCGCGCCATTCGATCGAGGGGCCAGATCTTGGAGGGGCCAAAGGCCGCTCCCGGGTGGAATCCGATCCAATCGCGATCGCAACCGATGGAGAGAGCATCGAGGCGCCGGGTCGCAGCAACGACCACTTCCTCGCCAACCCCGAGTCTCGAACCGATTCCGTCGCCAGAAGCTCCCAGCGAGGCCACCACTTCCAGATACTCGTGATGCATGGGGATGGCGCGCCGCCCCGGCGGAAGGCGGTGTCGGCGAAGCGGATCGGTCAGCAACCAGCCCCGGAGTTGCCCCCTCAGGCCAATGCGCCGTGGAACCGATGCACGCCAGATTTCCCAGGCAGTTCGAAAGGAATGTGGAAGAAGCAGTGCCACATCGGCGCCAAAGTTGTGGATCGCAGCGATGTTGGCAGCGACCTTGCCCGAACCTGAAGCGGTCGCGATCCAGTCATCGAAAAGGTCCGCATCGGCGAGCAAGGGTTCGAGATGCGCCCCTCCCATCAGCGCGATGCGGGTGTGAGGAAGGTCTCTTCTCACCGCCCGAAGGGCAGGGGTAGCCATCACCGCATCTCCGACCCAGGTCGGCAACCGGATCAGTAGCCGTTCGGGGTCAGACAACCGATCAACCCTTCAGGAAGTGCTGAAATTTCTTCTTCTCGCTGGCCCATCGGTACGCATGTTCTGGACTGATGTCACCCTTCTTCAATGCGACCATGATGGAATCGTCCATCAATTGCATCCCCTTACCTCGTCCACCCTCGATGAGCGAGACGATCTTGTGCACCGCACCCTCACGGATGATGTTGGGCAAGGATCCATCATGGAAGAGCAACTCATTGACCGCCACACGACCCTTGCCATCCTGCCTCGGGATCAGTAACTGGGCGATGATTCCCTTGAGCGATGAAGAGAGCATCGTGCGCACCTGGTTTTGCTGATCTTCAGGAAACACATCGATGATCCGGTCGACCGTCTTGGCAGCACTATTGGTATGGAGGGTAGCAAATACCAGGTACCCCATCTCTGCGGCGGTGATGGCAAGACTGATCGTCTCCAGATCTCGAAGTTCACCGACCAGGATCACGTCCGGATCCTGGCGACTGACCGACCGCAACGCCCGAGCGAAGGACTCCGTATCGATTCCCACCTCGCGCTGGGTGATCTGACAGCTCTTGTTCTGATGCACGAACTCGATCGGCTCCTCGATGGTCACGATGTGCCTCGACTGATTGCTGTTGATGTAGTCGATCAACGCCGCAAGGGTCGTCGATTTTCCACTTCCTGTCGGACCCGTGCAGAGGATCAAACCATTACGTAGTTTACAGAAATCTTCGATATGAGAGGGCACCCCCAGTTCCTGAACCGTCTTGATCTCCTCGGGAATGATCCGGAATACCCCGGACATCCCGTGTTGCTGCCTGAAGAAGCTACAGCGGAAGCGTGCCACTCCAGGAATGGCGTAGGCCCAATCGAGATCATTCTTCTCGGCAAAGATCGCGCTGCGCTTCTCATCGAGGGAGGGGAGCAGCAGATCCTCGACCTGTTGATTGGTGAGAGGTTCCTTGCTGATCGGCCTGAGGTGTCCATGAATGCGGATCTTGGGAGGCATTCCGGCACTGATATGAAGATCAGACCCCTCGACTTCTAGAATCTTGCAGAGTAGTTTTTCGAGTGCTTCAACAGACATCGATATTTTCCTAACCCTGCATGGCGGAGGGGTCCTCCGCGTGGAATCGAGCGGTCTCCAGGGTCACAATTCCCTTACGGAGCAAGTTGCGAATCGAGTCATCCATCGTGATCATTCCCTGTTTACGACCGGTCTGGAGCACCGACGCCAGCTGGTATGTCTTGCCCTCCCGAATCAGATTTCCGACCGCCGGAGTGGTGAACATGATCTCCAGCGCCGGCTCAACGCCGGTGCCATCTTTTCGCGGCAACAACTGCTGCGAGATGACCCCTCGCATCGACTCGGACACCATCGCTCGGACCTGCTCCTGCTCTCGAGGCGGAAACACATCGATCAGGCGATCGATCGATCGAATGGCATTGGTCGTGTGAAGTGTGGCCAGAACCAGGTGCCCCGTTTCTGCGGCGGTGATGGCCATCGAGATCGTCTCCACGTCGCGCATCTCGCCCACCATGATGACATCAGGATCGGCCCTCATCGCCGATCGCAAGGCGCTGTAGTTGCTCTCTGTATGATGGTGCACATGGCGCTGATTGATATTGCATCCTGCGGGGGTGAAGATGTATTCGATGGGATCCTCAACCGTCACGATGTGGTCATGGCGCTGCTGGTTGATCCGCTCGACGATCGCCGCCAGCGTTGCAGACTTCCCGCAACCGGCTGGCCCGGTGACCAGGACGATGCCCTGGTTGTACTGGGTGAACTGGGAAAGCACCTCCGGCAGGTGCAGATCCTCAAGGGATGGCACCTTGGTCGGGATGATCCGAAACACCGCCTCGAAACCCTTGCGCTGCTTGAAGCAGTTGGTGCGATAGCGCCCCCTGTCTCCATCGTCGAGGCAGTAGTCCAGATCCTGTTCTTGTTGCAAATCTATCCACTGCTTCTCATCGAGCATTTCCTCGATGGTTCTGGCAGTATCCTCGGCGGACAGTACTGGATGCTTCCAGCGGATGAGGTGTCCGTGAAGACGAACCAGAGGTGCTGAATCGACCTGGAAATGAAAGTCGGAACAACCCAGCTCTCGCGCCTTGCGCAGATATTCAATCAACGGCTTGCCGACCATCGAGGTGAAGTCCATCCGCTGCACATCGTCGACCGAGATCACTCCTGCTCGAGCAGTGGTCCCCGCCTGACTCCCGGCGTCACCCGCGCTAGCCGCTGTCGACTGGCCCTCGAGGCGCTGGGAAACTTTTTGCGAGATCGCCTCGGCATGCTTGGCAGAGATCAAACCCTCTGCCACCAGCGCCTTTCCCAGATCCGATCCCCTGGTGAGGCTCGACATCACCCGTCGCAGATCGGCTTCCCCCACCAGTTGATTCTTGAGCGCGATGCGGCCAAACATGGCTGCTTCGCTGGAGGGCCTGTCGGCGGTGCCCTCCTTCGTATCATCGGTCATGCATTGCTCCAGGCCTGATCGTGTAAGTCCGGGGAACCGGACTCCGGATATTGAAATCGTCCGATGGATTCACCTCACGATGTGAGGTCCGGAATGGGCTCTCCGGCTCAGACGGGCCCATGCCCACGGCATGGAAGGTGCATCCTAGCCTTCCGGCGTCGGGGGGCAAGTTCGAGTACCACTTCGAATTCGTTCGATGAGACCGGTGGTCGAAGCCCCCTGGACCAAGGTGATCCGCTCGACCCGGCCTCCCGCCGCCTCCACCACGTCCTTACCCACCACCTCCTCGACGCTGTAATCGGCACCCTTGACCAGCACATCGGGGATCAGAGCACCGATCAGTGCTTTCGGGGTGTCCTCATCAAACACCACCACATGATCGACACAGGAGAGTGCCCCGAGCAAGCGAGCGCGCTCGGTGGCGGGCAGAATCGGTCGATCGGGGCCCTTGAGGCGGGTCACCGACGCATCCGAGTTGATTCCAACCACCAGCAGATCGCCAAAGGCCCGCGCCGCTTCGAGCAGCTGGAGATGACCGGCATGGAGCAGATCGAAGCAGCCATTGGTGAAGACCACCGTCTGGCCACTGGCCTTCGCTTGCTGGACCAGTTCCTCCATCTGCTGCGACGAGCGCAGTGCGATGGGGACGATCCCCATCCAGGCACTCCTGGCTGCGTCCAGTTCCCACCGTTCGACCGGCTGCACCCCGACCTTCTGGACCTCGATTCCGGCCCCGAGATTGGCCAGTTGACAGGCATCATCGATGTTCCAGCCGGAGGCCAGTGCGGCTCCCAGCAGACTCAGGACCATGTCTCCGGCACCCGCCACATCCGTGACCCCCTGAACCCGGGTCGGATGGCGCCGCGAGTCTCCGCTGGCGGAGACACGGGTGATCCCGTCTCGATCCAGGGTCAAAATACAGTGCTCCAGTTCGAGATCCTCGACCAGCGCCTGTCCCGCCTTCAACTGCTCCTTTACTTCAGTGTCGAGGTCGATCCCGGTCGCGCTACTGGCCTCGTATCGATTGGGACAGATCAGCGTCGCCCCACGATAACCACTCCAGCGTCCCGATCGGCCGGGGTCGACCAGCACCGGAATCGATCGTCGCTGAGCCCCCTCGACCAGCGCCTCGAGCAGTGATTTCTCGAGCAGTCCCTTCTCGTAGTCAGAGATCAGCACCGCTGCAGGATCTTGCTCAAGAGCGTGATGGATGGCCTCGATCAACAGCGTCTGCTGGCCAATCTCGATGGGGCTCTTCTCCTCCTGGTCGAGGCGCAGTACCTGCTGCTGAGCTCTGCCAGCGTGCTGGACTCCGGCCAGGATCCGAGTCTTGCGAATCGTCGGTCGGCTCTCACAGACGATCACTCCCTCGGTGCGGGCTCCCGTCTCCTCGAGTGCCTGGCGGATGAACCGCCCGCCATCGTCATCTCCGACCAGCCCAACGACGATCGGCTCGAAACCGAGGGCGGCCAGGTTGGTCACCACGCTCCCTGCCCCTCCGACTCGCATCTCGTGGTGACGCCCCTGTACCACCGGAACCGGAGCCTCCGGCGAGATGCGCTCGATATCGCCGTAGAAGTACTCGTCGAGCATCAGGTCACCGACCACCAGGATGCGCGCCTCCCCCAGGGTATTCAGTTCAGGAATCATCACTGGCTCCTCGATCTTCCGCTGCCATCCGTTGCAGCACGGCAACCCGGAATAATGGCAAGTTGATCTCGTGATGGCCGGTCAATGAGATCCCTCTCTCGACCGGACGCTGCAAAACGTTTCGACTGGTGCGATAGTGCGAGATCATGTCGAAGTTGATGGCGGTCACTCCATTCAGCGGTTTCCCCAGGTTACGAGCGATGTTGACCACCTTGAGAAAGACCTCTGGCATCACCACCGCAGAGCCGATGTTGAGCCAGCAACCATTCTCGAGGTCACTGACCACCGCTGCTAGCAACCGAAAATCGATGGCGGTCGCCGCTCCCATATCTGCTCCCGCAACACCCGGATGCATGTGCACGATGTCGGTTCCGATGGCGACATGAACCGTCGCCGGGATCCGCAGTTGCCGAGCTCTGAGCAACATCGAGAGCTCGGCATGGGGCGCGCTCTGCGATTCGATCCAGTCTCCCAGAGCCGCTCCCAGCCCCACTTCATCGGCGCCAGCCAAACTCGCCTGTCGAAAGGCATCGGCAGTTTCTCTCGCCATGCCGAAGGTACCATCGGCGACATTGGACTCGACATCTTCAGATGTCTGGCCGATCAGAGCCAGTTCCAGATCGTGAATCGCGGTCGCCCCGTTCATCGCGATGGCAGAGATCACACCCTTCTCCATCAGATCGATGATCAGTGGACCCATTCCCACCTTGACCACATGGCCACCGAGGGCGGCAATCACCGGAGATCCTCCAGCAACAGATCGAGCCACCGCAGCCGCTGCAGCACGCAGTTCACCGCCAGCCAGGATGTCCGGCAAGGAATCGATCAACTGTTCGATGGTTCCCTGCGGGTCGCACAGTTCGCGAAACTGATCTCGGTGGACAATATTCCTGCGCTGACCGATGGGGATCGGTTTCACATCTCCGAGATCGAGCGGCTGCCAACGAGAGTCCGGTACCAAGAGATCTCCTGTTCAACGGGGTCTTTTGCGGATGCTAGCAGGAAGGGGCCGCAGTTTCACGCCTCCCGCCACCCTCTCATCCACCAATTTGGGCGAAGATCGGCTCCAGATCGACTGCCGTGGTCACTTCCTGGACCAGGATCGGCAATGGGGAACTCATTCCAGCAGCGAGCAGCAGCTCGATCTTGACCGCATCCTTGGCAGTGCAGACCAGCGCCTCGGCCCCCCGTTCCCCGGCTTGACGATCGATGCGTCGAAAGTCAGCCATCTGGTAGCGGTGGTGATCTCGAAACGGCTCCAGCCCGACCAGGTTCCAGCCGTGATCGGTGAGTGTCTGTCGAAAGGAATCGGGGTCTCCGATACCGCAAAATCCAAACACCCTGGATCCGGCAGCGGGAATCGCCGCTGAGCCGAGTGATCTCACCTCTCCCACCTCGGTGGTCGCCAACGATCGAGGTATCGATGGGAACCACTGCCGTAAAAAACCGATGGTGTTCGCCAGTTCCCCATCACGACAACGCTCGACACGAGTCAGGATCAGGTGATCGGCACGAGCCAGCTGACTCCAGGGCTCTCGCAAGCGCCCCCGTGGCAAGCAGTAGCCTCCCGCCAGCGGACTGCGTCCATCGAGCAGTACCAGGTCGAGATCTCGATGAAGGCGTCGATGTTGAAATCCATCATCGATCAGCAGTAGATCCACCTCGGGATGGGCTGCCAGCAACTGGAGCCCTGCGGTGTGACGACAACGATGTTGCTGATGGGGAACCCCGGGCAAACTTCGTAGCAGCATCCGGTGTTCATCATTGCCATCGGCACCGCCACGATAACCACGACTGACGATGCCCGGATGGCCACCTCGATCCAGCCAGGTTCGAGCCAACAATTCTGTGAGAGGAGTTTTGCCGGTGCCTCCGACGGTGATGTTGCCGATGCTGATGACGGGAACCGGAAGTCGAAGGGGCCACTCACCTGCAGTTTCTTTACGGCGATGGCGCCAGTGATCGAGGGTCACCCCGGCTCGCCAGCATCGTTCGAGCAAGCTCAGCAGCGGACGGGGCCAGGGCAGGATCGGTTCAGTGGTCAGGATCAGGTCTCCCGCTGGCCATGGCGGGGGCGATCGTGAAGGACCGTGAGGACCTCGAGCACCTGCTGGTCTGTCATATATCCCAGCTCGATGAGAATCTGTCCGAGAAATCGATGCTTCTCGCCACGCGCTTCATCCCGAGCCTGTAGCGCCAGAGCCTCGTACAGATGGGCTGTCGAGATCCATCTCATCTCGAAGGCGATCTCGCCGAACATCCTCACCTCACCAGACATTTCATCTCCCGTCGATCGCTTGGGGATTCATCACATATGCAAAACGATCAGAGGATTGAAGATACCAAGGACACGGCGGTGACGCCACTGCACTAGAGTTTCCTGCGCCTGCGTTGCTGGACCTGGCTCTGGTAGAGAAGGTCAGCTGCAGCAGAGATCTCTTCCCCCTCCAGCAGTCCCTCCTTGAGCACTGCAGGAAAGCGATGTTCGCCGATGCAGGAGCCTGCCAGCGCCCCACCCACCGCTGCGGTCATCTCCACCGCTCCTCCTGCCGAGAGACAGGAGCCGATCACCTGCATCGGTTCCGCTGGGTTTCTCAACCAGCTGTGAAGAGCGACCAGGAAGATCGGTAGAGCTCGGTTTTCGATTCCAGAGTGATCGGCATTTGAAATCTCGTCGGGAGAACTGGCCAGTTGATCAAAGGCCACCAGTTCGGAGGAGGCGAGCAACATCGGAATCTCCTGGATTCGATCCGCCACTGCCATGTCGATACGAGCCGCAGCGGCAGTGGCTCCATCGATCACATCTCCCAGCACTACATCCTTGTGGGTGAGATTATGACTGATGACGCTGGCCAGCGCCGAGCTGACCGCTCGAACCTCCTGGTCCTCATGAGTCACACCGATCAAGCGTTCGCAGTCCTCGACCAGCGAAGTGGGATCATCGTGATCCCACAGCCCGATCAATACGCTAGAGATCAGCGATCCACTGCCCACCTCACCCGGTCCGCAGGCACAGCCCCGGGCATCCGGACCGCGACGAAGCCAGCGAGACATCGCCACATCGACATCGGGGAGACGCTCGATGATGCGATTTTCTCGCCACAACGGAATCCAGTGATCGACGATCGACTGCGGTTGCACCGAACCGACAGTGGCCATCGCTTGCGCAGCGAGTGTCATCAACTGGACCCCGGCACCATGCTGCCCCACCGGGAAGTAGCCGTTACGATGTCGGACATAGCCCTCGATCACCTCGGATCCGAGAGCCCTCATGAAGGTTCGGGATGACCCAGAATGGGGAAAGCCAAGGGCGCTGCCGATGGCGGCACCGAGCATGGTTCCACGAAAGCGGGCTGGAAGCTGGTCCTTGAGGGTCGTGCTGCTCTTCACGTCTGCTCTCTCGTCTCCACATCTGGGGATCCCTCATCGTGAATCGATTGATCGATCCATTGCTGAAGAGATCCGCATCGACAACGCTTGCGCCACAGCGGCCTCAGGTCGCGATACCAGCCGAGTCCGACTCCTGCCAGCAGTGCCGGTGCTCTCGACGGGGCACCAAAATCGGCGGAGACCACCATCGATTGCCGATCCACACTCCACGACTGCTCGGGATCGATGGAAGTAGCATCATGGACCACATCGGCGATCGGGGTGTCTCCTCGACGGGGATCCGCAACCTCCACCGCTTCTCGATGATACCAGTGATCACCGTAGGGAGACGGAATCACATCTTCGATCGAGTCTGTTGATTTCGGTTCTCCTCCGACTCGCCACAAGGTCGCCCCATCGGGCTCAAGCAGGACGATTCCCTGGCCCGGGCGAGGTTCTGCAGCGAGCCAAAGCCGTGCGGCTTGTGGTGTGGAACCCCCACAAAACCAGGTGCCTCTCGGCAATCCCGTCTCTCGTACCAATTCTTCGGCAAGGGTTCCGATTTTATGGGGTCCAGGCATCAGCGGAGGAACCTGTCCCGACTCGAGTCCCAGTTGCTGCAGTTCTTCTGCATCCCAGCGCTGGCCTGGACTACGCGAACTGGACAGTCCGCTATTCCAGGCGAAGGCGGTGGTGGTGGCCACTGCTCCGGTCCAGCGGTAGCGCAGCCAGTCCTGCAGATCAAAGACGCAATGGAGGCCGCGTAAGATGCTCGGATAACTGGCCAGGGTCGAGCGGAGGACCTGCCGAGGAAGCGTTGCGACGGGATCCAGTTCTTGCCAGTTGAGAGCGCGCGGCGGAATCGGCTCCATCTCCGCATCGACCAGCACCAGCGAAGACTCACAGGAGATGCCGATGGCCGCCACCGCCGCCGGGCGGATCAGCCCCTCCTGCAAAGCGTGTTGCAGCAGTGCCCTGACCGATCTCACCCGCTCATCGGGATGAATCCCCCACCACTGCTGAAAAGGAACACTGACCGGCTCTTGTACCTGTGCCAGGACAGTGCCTTTGCGATCCACCGCCAGCAAGGAGACGGTCGATCCCTGTAATTCAATTCCGAGAAGAACGCTCATCGGGCTCACTTCCAGGGGAATCCCCCCTCGAGCTGCGAACAGGGCTTCCCTCGAAGCCCCGGGGAGATCATTCTACCCCACGTGAGACCACTGCCCAGCGAACCCCTGTTCCCACGCTCGATCCTCATCGTGCGGCTGTCCGCCGTCGGTGATCTGATTCAGGTTCTGCCCGCCCTGGAGGCACTCTCCGAGCAATTTCCTGAAGCCCGGATCGACGCCGTGACCGAGTCCCTGTCGAGCGGCCTGCTACTGGGCCATCCGTCACTGAACAGGGTCTTGAGCCTGCCCAGGAGCGAATTAAAAAGGAGCTGGAAGCAGCCAGATCAGCGTGCCCATGCCTGGCCGATGTTCGCCCGATTCACCCGGGAGTTGCGTGAGCAACACTACGACCTGCTGATCGACTGGCAGTCCAATTTTCGATCGGCACTGGTTCGGTTGCTGGCTCGAGCCGATCGCGTCATCGGAATTCATCCGCAGGACGGTGGTGAATTGCCACGCTGGTGGCGAGGGTATCACCCGCCCGAAGCTGCCGGGCGAGTCCATCGAAGCGACCGCGCCCTCTCGGTGGTGAGGGCTCTCGGCTGGGATGGAGCGACGCCGTCGGGTCAGATCGGGGAGGTCGACGATGCTCTCGACGAGACTCTCATCGAGACACTGGAAGATGGCGAGGCTCCGATCCTGCTGCATCCCTTCGTCAGCGCCTTCGGCCGTTTCAAGGAGTGGCCAACAGCGCGCTGGATGGAACTGGCGCGATCCCTGGCTCACCGCGGTCATCGCATCTGGATCTCCGGCGGCGAAGCAGATCGGACAGGGAGAGACGCCATCGTCGCGGGAGCGGGAGCCTGCGTACACGCCGCTCCCGAGACCAGAGATCTGACTGCGATGGCGGCACTGATCGGACGCTGCCAGGGTGTGGTCGCAGCAGACACCGGAATCCTCCACCTCGCCGCGATTCGCCGCATCCCTTCCATCGGTCTGTACGGTCCCAAGGACCCCAGCATCTACGCCCCACGACAGCCCTGGACTCGCGTCCTGCGCAGTGCCATCCCCTGCTCTCCTTGCCAACTGCGCGATTGCGATCACTCCTTCTGCATGTCAGCGATCCCGGTGACCGCGGTCGAACAGGCGTTACTGGAACTGCTGGATCGGAGCGATGAGGAGGTAGCGTCTCATTGACCAGCCCCCCCCTGCTCCCTCATGCTGAAGCCATGAAGGACTCCTCCGCCGAGCCACCCTATCCCCTCGCAGGCCGGGCACTTTCGGTGCTCCTACCGGCACTGTTTGACTCCCTCGATCTACGCTGGTCGGGAGGTCACCACGCCATCGACGCCCTGCGCAAGCATGGCAACCTGGTGGTCGGTTTCTGGCACGAGTGGGTACTGCCCCTCAGTTACACCCTGCGCTCCAATGGATTTGCCGCCATCACCAGTCAGCACCACGATGGTGCCCGACTCGGCTCGGCTCTGTACTATCTCGATGTGGCGCTGGCCCTCGGTTCCAGTTCTCGTGGAGGACTGCGTGGCTTTCAAGATCTGCAACAGCTGGTACACGAGGGGAACTCCCCGGTGTTCGCTGTCGACGGTCCCAAGGGCCCTCCCAGAGAGGCAAAAGAAGGTGCCGCAGCACTGGCGAGAAGAACCGGGATCCCGATGATCCCGCTCGGATTCGCCGTCGATCGATCGATGCGTCTATCCACCTGGGATCGGATGATCCTGCCCGCACCTTGGGGCAAAGCGGTGATCGTTGTGGGAGCACCGGTCTACCCCGCCACCGAGCGAAGTGGAGACCGCGATGCGGCTTTGCGTTTTCAGGGTGCACTCGACGAGGCGACCGATCAGGCCACCGATGACCTCGATCGTTGCTGGCGCGAGGGCTCGGGAACCTCACCTCTGGGAACTTCAGGGCTCACTTTAGCAGCGCAATGAAGTCGACATAGGCAGTGAACTTTTTTGCACCGAGAAACTGAATCCTGAAATCCTTGACCCGATCCCACGACACATCTCCCTGCCCCTTGAAATTCCGCAGCGGAACTTCGATCCGCTTGAGGCCCTTGTGCGATTTCATCTGGGCGATGTAGGCGTTGCTGACCACCTTTACCTGGCTCACCCCCGCCTCCGATTTCCCCGGGACGACGAACACCAACTGGTAGGGTGACCCTCCCCTGGGCATGTCCAGGTAGAACGCGATCGACTTGTAGGCGGACAGACCACCAGGAACTCCCTTGATTTTCAACTCGGTCTTTCCCGATGCGACATCCCACTTCAAGGCTCTCTTGCCCTCCTGTACCCACTCGGCTTCGTCGATAAATTTCTTGCCGTACTTTTCCGAGTATCGACGAGAGACGCGCTCGAAATCTTCCAGCACGTGAAACAATTTCCTCTGCAGATCGGTGAGGAACTTCTTGTATTCCTCTCCGATCAGCGTCTTGGAAAACTTTGAATAGTTTTTCACTGCCAAACGATAGGCAGCATTCTCTTTTCCATCGGCGGCCTGTCTCTTGAGAGCCATCAGTTCGTTGGCACCTTCGGTCGAGGCGAGCCACAGTTCGACATGAGTGCGAGTCTCTCGATTCTTGGCTTGCTTGCGTGCGTCCTTGAAGAAGCCATACGCCTCCTTGAACTGTTGCGCTGCGTAGGCGGTCTTTCCTTGCTCAAAAACCTCTGCCCCATCGCCCTTCTTCCACGAAAGTTCAGGAGCGTCTTGCCCCGACAGAAACGATGTGGTGATCAGCATCGCCCCCAGCAACAATGACAAGGTCAGAGTCGAGAAGATCGAGAGAATTTTCATCCGCAGTTTCCTTCCGTACTGGTGGCGCACGATGGGTCAAGATCACTCTGGTCGTAATCACTATCCGAGAGCCGGATTTCCGATCGAGTCAGCACGCATCTTATGCCTCCTCGGCCTCTCCCTCAAGCGAGCGGCGAGCACTCACTCTTGATCGTCGTTCAACGATCTCCGGGGTCGAGTGCCAGCGGGAGTGCATCCAGGGCCACTGCGATGGATGACGGCGGATCGCTCGCTCGATGGCCCCATTCATCTCGATGGTGACATCTCGAATCTTCTCCTCCTCCGATCCGGTCAGGACAGAGGGATCGATCTGCCGATCGATCTCGATATGATAACCGTGGCGATCCCGGATGATGAAGAAGGGCAGCAACCTCGCTGCTGATTTGAGAGCCAATCGTGCGGGGGCGGTGGTGGTATGGGCGTCCTTGCCCAGGAAGGGGATGTGGATCCCCTTCATCCTCTTGATATCGAGGTCGGTCAGCATCGCGAGGATTCCACCTCCGTGGAGCAATCGGAGCGATCGTAGCAGTGACTCATCCTGAAAGACCAGACGATCACCAAGCCGATAGCGTATACCGTTGACCCAGTTCTGTTCGACCGCATCCAGATATCGACGTGCCAGAAACAGGCTGTCTTTGGGAAACTCCCTGCCGACGATCGAACCGGCGAGTTCCCAGCTGCCGATGTGGGCTGAGATGAGAATCACTCCCCTACCATCGCATCTCAGTTCAGCAATCTGACGGCGAAATTCTACGAGCCCCTCGATGGCGACGCCCCCTCGCCGAGGAGGACTGCCGAGATGATCCAGGTCCTTTCCGGCGAGCGAGACCAGTTCGAGAATCGTTTCTCCCATCTGCTCGAAGCAACGTTTTCCGATGCGCTGACGTGTTTTCTGACCCAGCACCGGATCCAGTTGCCTCAACTGCTCACAGGTGCGCCGTCGCTCCGCTCGTCGCCATCTCCAACCGCACCGCCCGAGGAATCGCCCCAGACTTCTGGCACGGGAAATCGGAAGCCAACCGATGAAGATGGTGACCACCTGCAATGTCAGCCAGGTGGGCACCGCGGCCAGTGATTTCAAGGTGATGGACAACCGAACTCCTTCTATCGAAAGGTATCACCGATAGCCTCCTGCGGAAACGCCACCCGATCGCTGGAGTTTCCGAGTAATTGCTGTTAAATTGGACCTGTTAAAGCGATGCACTCACCAAATTCGCCCGCCAGGAGGATTCGACAGATGATTCACGTCACGGAAGCCGCAGGACAAGAGATTGCTCGTTTGACCCTGGAGAAATCCGCCGGGGCAGAGGGTGGATTGCGTCTCTATGTCCAGGGGGGTGGCTGTGCCGGCATGTCCTACGGCATGGATATCGTCGAGGCTCCGACCGAGAAGGATCGAGTCATCGATGTGGAGGGCGTGAGGGTGATCGTCGATCCCAAGTCATGGATGTTCCTCAACGGCACCACCGTCGATTTCAAGGAGTCTCTGATGGGGCGCGGTTTCGTCTTCGAAAATCCCAACGCCAGTGGAGCCTGTGGCTGTGGGACATCCTTCAGCATCGAGGATCCGGCTGAACAGGCCTCCTCGAGCGACTGATCACCGATCAACCTGCGAACACATCCCCCAGCATCGCATCGGCATCGGGTAACGAATTGTTCCGACTCTCCAGCGAAGACTCCGCAGCCTTCTCCACCTCGTCGATGACCTGTTGCTCCCACTCCTGTAGCGCAGGTCCAGGATCCTTTCCGAGCCGCTCCCGTTGGCCCAGCAACCACTCCTCGAAGCAGCCGATGGGATCTCGAAGGGCCCACTCCTTGAACTCCTGTGGCTCGAACAGATCACGAGCCTCGGCCTCGTCATGAGTAGCGTGGCCGCCAAATCGAAAGGTACGGGCCAAGATGATCACCGGCCCTTTACCGTCGATACAGATCTCTCGTGCCTCGGAAACCGCAGCATGTACATCCAGCACATGGTTGCCATCACACTCGAGTCCTACAGCATCGTAACTCGCAGCCATGCTGGCGAGGGAGTTCGCCAACCGATCATCTCGCCGGGTGCCCAGCGCCACTGCGTTGTCCTCGATGATCACGATCAAGGGGAGTGAGCGACTCGAGGCCATCGAGAGCCCCTCGTGAACCGCACCGGTTCGAGTCGATCCGTCGCCGACCCAGGTCAGGGCCACCCGTGGCTCCTTCTTGAGCTGAAAGGCGAGGGCGAAACCAGCACAAACAGGGACCAGATCCCCGACATGGCTGATCGGGGCGACCACTCCATGGTCCAGATCCCCGAAGTGAAGATCTCGTCCCTGGGTGATTCCATCCCCGGTCGCCAGGTAGGAGCGGAAAGACTCCTCGATGGGGATCCCTCGCTCAAAAGTGGCCGCGGCATTGCGGATCATGGGACCGACCACATCATCCGGGCCGAGAGCATGACATGCGCCGATGGTCACCGCTTCCTCACCGCAGCCAAGCCAGGCCTTGGTGATGACTCCAGTGCGAACCCATCGCTTCAATGCGATGTCATGGAGGCGTGCTCTCAACAGACCCTTGTACAGGTCGATCAGACCCGTGGCACCAAGGCTCGCCACTGAAGCCTCTACTCGAGGCTCTTCGATCTTGCTCTGGTACTGTTTCATCACCGCAGGATCGGCTTGCCATTGCTGGTACTCGACCGGGTCGTATGCCGGATACCTTTTCATCGAGGCCACTTTTCCTGCAGCCAGTCGGTGATCACCTCGAGCACCTGCTCGGCATGAGGGCTGGGATCGCTGAAGGGATGAACCATCCCAAATGTATGGCCCGCTCCTGCGATGAGGACCTTGCGAGCGAGATCAGAATCGACATCCTCCAGCAATCTGGTCGCGCAGGAACTCTCGACCGAGGGATCTGCCTCACCATGGATCGCCAGCACCGGCACCGCTGCTTTGGCCAGTGCTTTCGGGGCATTATAAATATCTTCCTGATCCAGATAATCTTCCAGTACCGCCAGATGCTGGTACAGGACCTCTCCAGTTCGAGCATTGACAATTTCTCGTTTCCCTCGAGATTGCCACTCTTCAATCTCCTCATCACTGAGGCGAAGCAGTGCATCCGGAGTTCCCATGGTGATCACGCCTGCGACCTGAGAAGAGGCCGCTGCAGTGAGAGCCGCAACGATGCCTCCACGAGAGTGCCCGAGCAAGATCACCTCGTCCGAGTCCACCTCGGGACGCAGCAGAAACGTTTCCAGATCCTCGACATCGTGCCCCAGAGTCTGCCGGGCAAATCGTTCGGGTTCATCGAAAGAGTCCAGACTGGGGCCGACCCCACACATCGATGGATTGAGCCGATGGACTCGATGGCCGGCTTTCGCCAACTCACCACAAAACCACGGCCAGCCACCCCAGTCCTTGAAACCCTTGAATCCAGGAATGAACACGATGACCTTCGATCGAGATGTCGGATTCATCGGTTCATCGACCGATGCCCGGACCACTCGTTGCTCATCGATGGGGACTTCAAAGTTCTTGGTATTATTACTCATTGACCGGTTTCCTCGGAAACTACAGCGCCGATGATTCGGATCGCCTCTTCGATGGTGATCTCCTGTTGAGAACCCTTTTCCATATCGCGCAATTGAAGGGTGCCCCGGCTCTTCTCATCCTCGCCGATCACCACGACAAACGGGATTCCTGCCTTCTGGGCGAACTGGAGCTGTTTCTTCATCTTTGCTTCCCTCGGGTAGACCACCGTGGCGATCCCAGCCCTACGAAGCCGCGCCGCTACTTCGAAGGTGGCAGGTGCCAGATCCTCCGAGAATTGCACCGCCAGAACTTCCGCAGGCTGACTACGATCTTCCAGCAGATCCATCTCCTTGATGGCAGAGAAGAGACGATCGATTCCGAGACTGATACCGATCGCTGGAAGATCCTTGCCGGAGAACATTCCCACCAGTCCGTCGTATCGTCCGCCGCTCATCACCGAACCGAAACCTGGCAATTCATCGAGATAGGTCTCGTAAACCAGGCCGGTGTAGTAACTGAGTCCACGGGCGATAGATGGATCGATGTGGCACTGCTGAGCCGCTCCCGATGCTTCCACCAGATCGAGAACCTTTCTCATTCGCTCGATCGAACTGGCCGCTTCTGCATCGGATCCAAGTGCGTCTTCGAGTCGCTGAAGGACTTGCCTCGAATCACCGGTGCTGGCCAACACAATCTTCAGAACGCTTTCCACTCCCGCTTCGTCGATACCCGAAATTTTTCCGACCTGATCGCGGAAGGCATCGGCTCCGATCTTGTCCAGTTTGTCCAACAATCGCAGGAACTCGACCTCCCCTGCGGAAGACAGCCCCGCCAGACGGCAAAGAGCACCGAGGATGCCACGGTGATTGATCCGGATACGGAAACCGGAAATCCCCAGTGCCTTCATCACTGCGCTTCCGATCACCAGCATCTCGGCATCGGCAGCGGCAGTATCGGCTCCCACAAGGTCCACGTCGCATTGCATGAACTCGCGGAAGCGACCTCGGGCGGGCTTCTCTGCTCTCCAGACCGGAGCGATCTGGTACCTGCGGAATGGCATGGTGATCTCACCATGCTCGGCGAGAACGCGGGCCAGCGGCACGGTCAGATCGTAGCGCAGCGCCACATCTCGATCGCCGTTATCGCGGAAGCGATAGAGGAGCATCTCTCCTTCTTCGCCATATTTCCCGAGCAAGATTTCTGAATACTCCAGAGCGGGAGTCATCAGTGGAGGATATCCATGACACTCGAAGACCTGCTGAACCGCCCTCAGCATCCGATCCTTTTGTAGCATTTCCTCTGGAAGGTAGTCGCGGAAACCCTTCAGGCACTGCACCTTCATCGCTCCTCCGTCCTTCATTCGCCTTACTATCGGGAGTAGGCACCGAACTCGCAAGGGGAAGCGATCAGTTGAGTAGTCCCAGATCCTTCCCGACCTCGGTGAAGACCGTGATGGCGTGGTCGATCTGATCGATTTCGTGGCCCGCAGAGATCTGGACCCTGATCCGTGCCTGGCCCCTGGGGACCACCGGATAGGAGAATCCGACCACGAAGATCCCTCGTTGGTTCATCGCTTCGGCCATCTCCATCGTCTTGCGTTCGTCTCCCAGCATGATGGGGACAATCGGGTGGATTCCTGGAGTGATGTCAAATCCTCCAGCGGTCATTCCCTGGCGGAATCTCAAGGTATTCGACTGGCTCCTCTGCACCCGTTCCGGCTCGTCATCGATCAGATCCAGTACTCGGATACCGGCTGCAGTGATCGCTGGAGCCAGCGTATTGGAGAATAGATATGGGCGAGATCGTTGTCGCAATAACTCGATCAACTCCTTGCGGCCAGTGGTAAACCCTCCACTGGCACCTCCCAGTGCTTTTCCGAGAGTACTGGTGATGAGGTCGACCCGATCCTGAACACCGAAGTGTTCGGCAGTTCCCCGACCCGTCTTGCCGATGAAACCTGTCGAGTGGCTGTCATCGACGACCAATAGGGCGTGGTGCTCATCACAAAGCGCTGCGATCTCATCGAGGGGGGCTAGATCGCCGTGCATGCTGAAGACGCCATCGGTCACGACCATCCGGGTGCGGGCATCGCTGGCCTCGGTGAGACACCTCTGCAGATGCGACATGTCTGCATGGGAGTAGCGAAATCTCTTCGCCTTGCAAAGCCGGACCCCATCGATGATGGAGGCGTGATTCAACTCGTCGGAAATCACCGCATCTTCGGGACCCAGCAGTGTCTCGAACAACCCACCATTGGCATCAAAGCAGGAGGTATAGAGGATGGAATCTTCGGTCGAAAGAAAGGTCGAAATCCGCTGTTCCAGTTGTTTGTGTATATCCTGCGTGCCGCAGATGAATCGCACCGATGAGAGACCAAATCCGTGGCTATCCAGTGCCGCATGAGCGGTCTCGAGGATGGCGGGATGACTCGACAAACCGAGATAGTTATTGGCGCAGAAGTTGAGAGCCTCGCCTTCCGAGGTGGAAATCTTGGCTCCCTGGGGACCGGTGATCAACCGCTCCTGTTTCCAGAGGCCTGAGTCTTCGATCTCCTGCAACTGTTCGACAAATCGTTCACGATCTAAAAACATCACTCTCTCCTCACGACTCCTGTGCTACTGGGGCACTCCACCTGGATACAGGATGATCTTGCCGCATTCTCCTCGTTGAATCAGGTCGAATGCAGTCTCGTACTCCTCGATGGGTAGTTTGTGGGTGATGATCGGAGAGAGATCGAGGCCCGCTTCCAGCAGACGAGCGGTATCATGCCAGGTATCCCACACTTTTCGTCCGAGAATCCCCTGTACTCGTGCCCCCTTGAAGATGATGTCACGAGCGACATCGATCGAGATCCGGTCGGAAGGTACTCCGAAGAAGCGGTAGTCTCCGCCTCGACTGAGACAACGCAGTCCGTCTTCGATCGCCTTGTCGTTTCCAGACATCTCAAGGACCACATCTGCACCGCGGCCATCGGTCAACTCTTGCACCTTCGTGACCAGATCGCATTTCATCGGATCCAGCATATGATCGGCGCCCAGCTGTTTCGCCAGGGACAACCTGTAATCCTGGACATCAACAGCAGTGACCGAAGCGGCACCGCAGGTCTTCGCGATGGCCACAGCGAACAAGCCGGTCGGTCCGCAACCAGTGATCAGCACATGGCGCCTCGAAACTTCGTCTGCCAGCGCGACATGAACCGAGTTGCCCAGTGGCTCCTGTAATGTTGCGATTTCCGGTGGAAGGGTGCTCGGAGTTCTCCAGACGCATCGTTCTGGCATCACGATCTGCTCGGCAAAAGCTCCATCCCTTTGCACCCCGATGATCTTCTCGTTCTCACAGATGTGGCGCTGACCTGTCCTGCACGGACGACACTTGTCACAGAACACATGCGACTCGGCAGCGACGAAATCACCGGGCTGGAATCGAGTGACCTTCGGCCCCACTTCCAGCACCTCTCCACAGAACTCGTGCCCCACGGTCAACGGAGTGGTGACCTTGGAGGCCGCCCACGCATCCCAGTTGTAGATGTGAAGATCAGTACCGCAGATCGAGGTGGCCATCACCTGGACCCGGACTCCATCGGCGGTCAATTCAGGGATCGGTTTCTCCACCAGGGTTAACCCTGGCCGGGGGCCTGATTTGATCAGAGCCTTCATCGTCGCACTCAAAATCCACCTCATCATCGCTCAGGATCGAGTTTGGTCGATCTGGACTGAACACTACACAATTACCACTCGTGATCTTATCTGCTGGCACTCGCTGCAGGAAGCGATCCACAGATAGTGGTAGGCGGACCTTGCCGAACCCCATGATGATGGTTCAAATGGTGGTATGCCTGTCGCACTATAATTCTGTACCCGAGGCCGATCAGTCATGATCTGGATTTCGGTACTTCTGGAGAGTTACCCATGAAATTGATTTTACGCTCAGCCACCCTGCTCACCTTGTTGGTCCTGCCAGTGCTGGCCACAGCTCAGAATGTCCTCTCGATCGTCGGCAACTCGGCATTACCGGGTGCTAGTGTCAGCGTCAACGTTGAGATCGCACATGACGCTCCGGTGCTGGGTTTCTCCTACGGAGCCACTCACGATGGCTCGGTCTTGACCCCGATCGAAATTGTCCAGGGATCTGCGTTGATTCCACTCAATGGGGGTACTGGAGCGGACTACTTCTTCGGAGATCTGAACCCGGCCAATGGCCCGGGAATGGCACTGGCATGTATCTTCACTTTTGGTGGAGCTCTCGAATCACTTCCTCCCGGTTCCGGCCAGCAGGTCGCCACGATGAACTATGCGGTGGCCCCCACTGCAACTCCGGGGAGCAGTTCTGCGGTATCCCCCTCGTCTTCCCTCGGCAGTCCGCCGATCAACATCGTGTTCACTGTCGGAGGATCGAGCGTCTTTCCATCGAGTACCGGGGGAAACGTGCAGATCGAGGTGCCCGCCCCTTCCGCTCTCACCAGCACCCTCACCGACATCTGCAGTTGCAACTACGATCTCAACTGGACCAATAATGCCAGTTACACGGGGATCCAGGTGCGTCTCGATGGAGCGCTGGTGGCGACCCTTCCGGGCAGCGCCACTTCCACTTCCGTGACGCTTCCTACCGCCAGTACCAACATCTGCATCACTGGCGTAGTGGCTTCCTCTTCCTCGACCCAGACTTGCATCACCGATTCATGCTCTGGATACACACCTCCACCGCTTCCGAGCGGGTTCAGTTGTAACATCATCGCAACCGACCCCCTCACTGGCTGCACTGCAGACGCCAGCTGGACCAACCCTGGTGGTTACTCGGCACTCCGCATTTACATCGATGGAATCCTCGTCGAAACATTGGCATCTGCAGCGGCGACCAGTTGGCAAGGCAGCCTCGGGCTATCCCCCAACGCTCAGACGATTTGCCTCGAATCGGTGGACGCCTGTGGCGGAGTACTTGCTCAAGTTTGTTGCCAACTCACCTGCACCACGGGACCGCTCTTTGTCAGGGGTGATTGCAACGCCGATGGAGGCCCCAACGATATCGCAGATGTGGTGGCAGCTCTCAACTTCCTCTTCGCTGGTGCGGGTTTACCTCCCTGTGGCGATTCTTGTGACAACAATGATGACGGCGGCTTTGATATCAGTGACGCCATCTTCCAGCTGTCGAACCTCTTCGGAAACGGTGCGTTCCCACCTGCTCCCTATCCAACTTGCGGAGAAGATCCGACCGACACCGATGGAATCGACTGCAGCAGTTTTCCTCCATGCCCCTAGCCAGAGCGGATTTGCGAGGATGGAAGGCTCGGGACTCCAATAGGAGTTCCGGGCCTTCTTTTCCTTCCAGGACGCTTCGAGCCGGTGTTCTCTTTACAGCAGAGTCAGATCCGGCCATCATTGAACAATGGAATCAACTCACTCATCTGCGTTCAGGCAAACCAAGATCGTGGGCACCCTCGGTCCCGCCTCCAAATCCCCCGAAGTTCTTCGGGGAATGTTCGAGGCGGGTCTCGATGTGGTCCGGATCAATGCTTCCCATGGAGCCCACGACCAGGATCGAGCGACCATCGACATGGTCCGAGAGATCGCGGATCTGGTGGGTCATCCGATCGGTATCCTGTACGACCTGCAGGGACCCAAGATTCGCCTGTCCTTTTTTGAAGGAGATCCGATTCCTATCGAACAGGGAGAGGAGATCCGGATCGCGGTCGGACGCTCTCCTACAAACGAAGAAATCGGAAGCGACTATGACCTGCTCGACAAGGATCTCTCTGTCGGTGATCCCATCCTCATCGATGACGGGAACATCGCCTTCGAGACGATTACCGTCGAGAAGGGGCTGGTGATCGCGAGGGCTGCAAATGCAGGGCTGATTCATCCTCGTAAGGGCATCAACTTGCCCGGAAGTCACGTCTCTGCCCCGGCGATCACCGAGAAGGATCGCGAAGACGCCATCTTTGCCGCTTCGATGAATGTCGACTTCATCGCTCTCTCCTTCGTCAGGAAACCTGAGGATGTGATTCAGTTGCGCGACTTGCTCGCCAGCAAGGGCTCAAATATCCCCATCATCTCCAAGATCGAAAAGCCGTTGGCCGTCGAGAACATCACCCAGATCCTCGAAAATTCCTGGGGGGCGATGGTCGCTCGTGGAGACCTGGGAGTGGAGATCCCGCCGGAACGAGTGCCCGTCATCCAGAAGCGCATCATCGCAGAAGGACTGAAGATGGGACGCCCGATCATCACCGCAACACAGATGCTCGATAGCATGACGAGAAATCCACGACCAACACGAGCAGAGGCGAGTGATGTGGCCAATGCAGTACTCGATGGCACCGATGCGGTGATGCTCTCGGGCGAAACTGCGATCGGAGATTATCCGATCGAATCGGTCAGGATGATGTCAGATGTGATCCTTTACACCGAGCAAAATACGGTTCAACCCTTCAGCCGGAAGAGGCGAGAGAAGTCGGCCAATTCGCCCGCAGAAGCGGTCACCGATGCGGGTTGCCTGGTGGCTCATGATGTCGACGCCCATGCACTATGCGCCTTTACCCGGTCAGGATCGACCGCACTGCTGGCTTCTCGACGCCGACCGGAACGCCCGATCCTTGCCTTCACCACCAACCAGACGGTTCGAGATCGCCTGACCCTGGTGTGGGGAGTTCGTCCCTACCTGATCCTCCCCGCCCGAACCACCGATGAACTGATCCAGGAACTGGACAAGACGATCCAGACCGATGAAGTTGCCGCCCAAGGTGATCTGCTGGTGTTGTTGATGGGCGCGCCCACTCATCGAATGGGTCGGACCAACCTGATGCTGGTGTACCGGGTGGGATCGTGGGCCGGCCTGGAGGGACCCCATCAATTCGAAGATGAAGACGAGTGATCTGCTCCTGCTCCCCATAGCGATCTGAAATCTTCGACGGTTGCCGGTGCATGGCCGGCGTAGTGATTGTTGAAGAAGCCGAAGACATCGACTCCCGCTTCGCGAAAGGTCCGCATCAGCGGGACCCAGCGTGCCAGTCGATCGCGTCGATCCACCACCTGGCGATCCCACTTCTCGGTGAGTTGATCCATCTGTTTATGATCACCGAGAAACCTGAAATAACCCGGACCAGCCCCGGGGCCATCGAGCAATCGAGGCCAGTCTTCCGGCTCCGGCATCCATGCCTGATCTACCCAGGCCAGCGACACCCCATGCCGCCGGAGTAATTGCTCCAATCGTCGACCCACCCAGTGGCGATTCCTGACTTCCACCACGTATCTGGGCCCCACGGGAATCCTCGTCAAAAATTGATCGAGACGATCAAAAAAGGGCTCGGGGCTCGAGAATACTTTTCGATTGAAGTATGGAAACTGCAGTAACAATGGCCCGAGTCGATCACCGAGCCACTGCATCGTCTCGACGAAGAGTTCCATGTCTTCCTGAGCGTCCACCAGAATCTTGTCATGTGTGATCACTCGTGGAACCTTGGCCGCAAACTGGAATCCAGCCGGAGTTCTCTCTCTCCACCCTTCCACGGTCTTGCGGGTGGGAATGGCGTAGAAGGTCGCATCGATCTCGACGCTGTCGTACACCGTAGAGTAATGGCGGATGAACTCCCGTGGTGCGAGACCCTCGGGATAAAAGACCCCTTGCCAACTTTTCTCGGACCAGGATGATGTACCGATATAGAGCCCTGAATCTTGATCAAACAACGGCCACTCCATTCCAGGCCCGTTCAACTGGAGAACACGAGAAAAGAAACGACAGGCGATCATGATGAACAGCAATAAAGATGCACGCGAGCGGATTCTGGCTCTCGAGCAGATTCGCGTCGTGGAAACCAAGTTGATCCAGTGCTCATTGCCGCTGATTCGCAGGCTGGTCGAAGATCTGAAACTTCACCTGGGCAGTGAATTACCATCGCATTGGCACCAGTGGCTTCTACGAGGAGAATCGTGGTGGCGACCCGCCAGCGACCAGTTCGCTGCGGACGATCCCCGTCGATTTCCGGTGGTCCGAGAAGTTATCGGCGCGATCGAGGAGGAATCCGCAGTTACCTGGCAACCGGACCGCTCCGCACGGGATGGCGTTTGCTACCTCGACCTCATCGAACCGGTCTCCAGGCAACTAGAACTTCGGACCGAACTGGCCAGAGTTGCCGGTCTCCATCGATGACACCGCTGCGGATGATGACACCGCTGCGGATGATACTGCGGCGGATGATACCGCGATCGATCTCAAGTCGCTCATTGGTCCCTGTTGAACGCCACGATGTGGCCCGCCAGTGCACTGGCAGCAACCGTCAGCGGACTGGCCAGATACACCTGTCCTGGACCTGAACGTCCCGGAAAGTTGCGGTTGACGGCGCTAACACTGACCTGCTCCGGCGTACGACTGACCCCTGGACCGGCATTGATGCAGGCGCCGCAAGAAGGTTCGATGACCTGAGCTCCCGCCTCTTCGAAGATCTCCAGATATCCCATCTCGCGACAGTACTCCTTGACCTCCTGAGATCCGAACTGAATCCAGAACTCGACCCCATCCGCCACTCGTCGCCCATGTTGCAATCCGTGGCGGAGAACCTCGGCGTACATGTTCATGTCCTCTTTTTTGCCCGCAGTGCAGGACCCACCATAGGCGATGTCTATGGCGACAGTTTTTTCCAGCTTGGAAATCTCAATCCCGTTTCCGGGATCTCCAGGGAGGGCCACCAACGGTTCGAGATCTTCGACTTCTATGACGATCTCGTGGCAGTAGTGGGCTCCTTCATCAGAGAACAGGCCCTCGCAGTACTGGCGAGCCTGCTCCGGGTCCAATCCTCGCTCTGCAACGAGGAACTCGACCGTTTTCTCGTCAGGAACGATGATTCCACTGAACGCTCCCACCTCTGCAGCCATGTTGGTCATCGTGGCTCTCTCATCGATGGAGAGTTCTTCCACTGCAGTTCCGCAGTACTCCACCATCTTGGCGATCGCATGACCCTCTGTGACATATGGATCCCGGAGGATCGCCAACATCATGTCCTTGGCAGTAATTCCTGCCGGTCTCTTTCCACGCACCTCGATGCGAACCGTTTCGGGAACCGTCGAGTACACATCTTTTGTGATCCATGAGTTGAAGATCGCCGTGGTACCGACACCGAAAGCAACGCATCCAAGGGCACCCGAGTGAGGAGTATGTGAATCACTCCCGATGATCAACTGACCGGGAAGCGCATAGTCCTGGATGATCTTGGAGTGACAAATCGCCTCCGAGCCGTAGGCGTTGGCAAAATCCTCCTGCTTGATTTTCAATTGCTCAGCAGTTTGAAGCAGTCCCATCTTCCGTCGTTCCGGAGTGATGGCCTGCTCGAGGAAGGTCAGATGATCGCGAAAGAAGATGACGGAATCGGGATCGGTCAGCGGTTCTCCCTTTCCCACCTTCTGCTCAAAGAAGGAGGCTGCCATAGGAGTCACGTATTCATGGCTGAAACGGATGTCGGTCTGGAAGAACCCAGCGTCACCGATTTCGGCACTATCAGTTCCGACCTGCCCGGTGGCAGAATCGATGATACGGCTGCGGGCAAAAATCTTCTGAGTGATGGTCTGTGGTCCGGTCGCTGCGATGGGACCAGGCAGATCAACCTTCCCTTGCAATCGTGCGAGATTGAACTCGAACAGCCCTCCCCAGTCGATGATCTGGCAGGTGACGGGGTCCTTCCCCTTCTTGAACTCGTCGAGGGGGACCGACTCTCCGGCGACCAATCGCTCGAGAACCGAGAAATCGGTACAGGTCAGCAATCCCAGATTGTGGCAGTTTTGCTGATAAATCCGTTCGATATTCTCGGCGAAGATCAGATGGATTCCAGCGCACAGTTCCGCGTAAGGGGACGCCTCACGACTGGACCCCTTGCCCCTTCGCTTACCACTGACGGCGGCAGCAAATCCGCCTTCCTTGATGGAGTTCCTGGTGACCGGGAACTCACCCCCGGCGGAGTAACCAACATAGGGGAATTCACCGAGGGTTTCGTCGTGATAGTAGCAAACGTAGGCAGGTGTGATCTCGTCGGTGGAGATGTTATCGCGATAGGTCAGCCCGTGATCGAGAGGAAGATCGGTTCCAGACAGTTGCTGGAGCATCGCCTCGGCATCATCGACCAGATGGAGAACTCGCCCCTCTAGACGAACCTCCTGAGATCTCCTGGAAACCTCTCGCTGCTGCAACTTACCTATCAAATCGGACATCTGATTCTCCAGGGATCTACTGCGGGAAACTGTCGTCTAGGCACCGGTTTGTATTATTCACCCAACTGGACCGAGGTTCAACTCGTCGCGTCCTGAACCGCACGGAATCGTGGAAGCAACTGCTCCTGGATCACCTTGCGACGGGTCGAGTGCTCGCAGAATGCGCTCTTCATCGAGTTGACGGCGATCCGTTCCAGATCGGCAAGTCCGAGTCCGAACAAGTCCACGGCAAGTTGCCATTCCTTCGACAGGGTGGTGGCCGACATCAACGTGTTATCGACATTGAGACCAACACGATACCCTTCCCTCAGATACCTGGGAAACGGATGATCGACCAGGGATGAAACCGCTCCGGTGTGGAGATTGGAGGAGAGACACATCTCGAGGGGAATCCTGTGATCGAGGATGTACTCCCCCAGAGTGCCGCGATGATCTCCTGGAACGGTATCGTCCTCCACCAGTCGAGTGGCGTGACCGATCCGATGAGCACCGCAGTGCTGGATCGCTTGCCAGATGGAGGAGAGACCAAACGCCTCTCCCGCATGAATGGTGATGTTGAAATTGCTCCGGCGAAGGAACTGAAACGCTTCATTATGATCTGCGGGAGGGTGCCCCGACTCGTCGCCAGCCAGATCAAACCCGACCACTCCACGGTCTCTGAACTGAACCGCCACTTCCGCCGAGCGCAGCGAAATCTGCGGATCCATGTGTCTCAGGGAGCAGACGATGATCCTGACATCGATCCCGGTGCTTTGACACCCGACAGCGATCCCGTCCAGTACCGCCTCGAGGACCGCTGCAGAATCGAGCCCCTTCTCGACATGAAGAATCGGTGCGAACCGAACCTCTCCGTAGATCACACCATCTGCTGCCAGGCATTCGACATGCTCTCTGGCGACTCTGTGGAGAGCCTCTTCATCTTGCATCACTGAGGTNAGGCCTCCATCGAGGTGATCGTGTAGTTGCACTTTCGGGAGTTCAGCGATCCACTTCTGCGTCATTTCTTTATTCTCCATCAATCCTCATTTCCAGGACGGCTTCCGGCCCCGCCTCGCTGCTCCCCGATCCCGGGGAAAGCCGCTTGCGGATTCTGGCCAAAACGAGTCGCTTCGATCTTCAACAGACTGCGGGTGGTTTCATCGAGATCGAGTTTCTCATCCGCGCCAAGAGTTTCCCAGATTCTGCGCTTGACCGACAGCGGAGCTGAAAATTCAGGTGTCCTGAGTGCTGAAATAATCGAATTGCGACGGACATCGGGTAAACGCTGGCCGTACCATCTCTGTTCCAGACGATTCGCCAGT
>LWDU01043767.1_pt2 | contig 42192 bp, 100 predicted proteins | sample 727161 | NCBI WGS metagenome assembly LWDU01 (sample SAMN04566230, study PRJNA314399) | hydrothermal vent metagenome | isolation source: deep sea hydrothermal plume seawater | place: Mexico: Gulf of California, Guaymas Basin | collected 2004-07-11
CCCGCCAATCTCCTGCATGATCCTGGCCCTCTCCTCTCGAATTATTCTTCTAAGATGTCGCTTTGTGATCTTCATGTCTATCTCCTAATCAAGAAACTTACTAATAATGCTGCCGCCCGGGAGCTCCTCTATGATGGGCCCGTAATCGATGTCACACAGTGCCTCTGCTAGCTTCTGACTAAAGTCGCCAGTCATGGCCGTGACCAGAGTTTCTTGCAGTGCTCCCGTGAATACTCCCTTAGGTGCAAGATCGAGAGCGCGTGGGATCTCCTCAATGAGGGTTTCTATCAGGGCTTCTGTAAATTCCCTGCTAGCAGTTATGCACTTGTGTTCTCCCATCAGCATATCTTTGATATCGCCAAGTTCCAGATTGCCTATAAAATTTATAAAGATGTGTGCGACGGTGCTATCAACGTCTAGATCTAGGACTTCGAGTATTTTCCTGGCCACGGCTTCCTTGATGGTCTCAATGGCGCCTTTTCCAAAGGATTTAAGAATATCCCAGAGTCCCTCTTCGAGCAGCTGTCTATTGTGCTGGTTTCTGGCTACTTCTTCTCTAATAATTTTCTGTAGTTTTTTCTGTGTAATTCTCATTACCTGCTCCCCTACTCAAGTTTAAGAATATTCAATCCAAAAATTTTGATGAACTGATGAGACTATAATTCACAACTTAATTATGCAGCTGCAGAGCTAATATGCATGCACAACAGGATCATTAGATTATTTTCTAGGGGGATATCGTGGGCTTTGTCACAGCTGTGCCACGTGCACGTGCAGGATTGCTCATCCAGAGCGGATTTTGAAAGTTGATATAATCGCGACGAGCGCGATCAGAACTAAGTTGCACCTTCCGGACCACATCCCAGCCCTGCTGGCGATATTCCTCGAGGATATCGACGATCATGAGTCGCCATGATGATACAATGGAAATGTCTTTACCGTGGCGCGTCTCATGAACAGTCCACTCACCGTCCAGAACTCCGTTTATACTGCCAACAATCTCATCACGAGAAGCTGCATATCCCATAAAAGTTACCACTGTTATCCCGAAATGCGCGACACAATTTATAACAATTTAATGCGCCGGCGCTTCGGGGCGACCCATTTTTTTCCGGGTGCACCCGTACGGAGGCGCGCCCAAAATTATAAAATATCCTCGCGCCCTTCGGGGAGGCGCTGCAGCCTCCCACTCCGGGCACCGACAGCCAAACCCAGGTGTTGCAACACGTTGGTCGAACAGCTGTGGCAGCTGCCGTCGGACCAGAGCACCTCAACCAGCGTCAGGCCGACCACCGCCGCACCGCGTGCCGGCAGCTGCTGCACCACAATGCCCACGCGTGGACCGTCACGGGCCAATCCACCTATCGGCATCAGCGTCGGCTCCCCAATGCGCGCGGCGGGGTCCAGACAGACCAGGTCGCCCGGGCATATGCGTGGCACCGCCGTCACACGCAGCGATCGGCATAACGCACCACGCCGCCCAGCGTCAGCATCCAGCCCGGCCCGAGCCTGCGCCACAGGCGACGTACGCAGCCCTGCCCGGTCATGCCGTGTGCATTGAAGTAGTCGCAGTACTGCCCGGGACGAAATTCCACGCCGTTGTGTGCGCACAGCCCGCGCAGGATCTCACTATAGCGCGCGCCGGGATTGTGGAACAGGTACCAACAGATCCAGTCAATGTTCTCACCCCATGCAACAGCACGGCGGCCCGGCCGATCCCAGGCCGCCACCCACCGTGCATCGAGCCCACCAGCCTTGGAACAGGCACCGGTCATAATATTACCCTTAACCCTCTTATATTATTGTAGTGTTATTGAATCGAACGTTCAATTTAAATATCAGTCACTCCACCGCATGGGACCGTCGAGCAGCTCCTGCAGCAGGGTGATCAGCTTAAGCGCATCACTCTTGAAACTCAGATCAATGACCGATGCACCGTCGACCTTAAGGTGCATGGTAAGGCCGCTGGGTGACCACTGACTGGTCACAGTGCCGGTCGACAGCCGGCTCGATGGCATTGGCTGACGCGCCTCCCCAATAATTCTTCTCAGTTGTCGTCTTGCGTCAGACTCATTCTTCTCTTCTTCATGCTCTTCACGATCATCGACAGTCTTATCGATAATGCCCTTTTGAAGTGCATCAGGCAGCTTGCTCTGACCGCCTTTAAGCGCGGAGTCGTCATCGTATTTCTTGGTGGAGCCTTCGGCTTCGCGAATGATTCTTCTCAATTGTTTTTTCGTGATCTTCATTCTAACACTCCTATTGCAAATGGTCCCACTGTGGCCTCAGCATCGAGGGCATTGTTCTTGTTCAAAACTGCATAATGCGTTCCGGCATCGTCGTAGAGAGTCACCATTGGAATTGGCTCGGTGTGTGTCGAAACTCCAGTGAACATTTCATCCCTAAACTCGGCTTCGAGATCGAACAGGCCGCCGCCGGAACCAACAACATCTCTCACGATATCGACAATGGCCTGGAAGAGCTCTTCATCGTAGGCTGCCGGCCTTTCTTCCCCCATGACTTCCCGAATAATTCTACGTAACTTTTTTCTTGATATTCTCATTGTTAAACTCAATATTCGATATCCAATGTCTCCGCGGTGACCCAATGATCCTGTGCGGCCTCAATGGCAGCCCTCTTAAAGGTCTGTGAATCGACCAACTGAGTCGACTGCTGGCCGAGCTCCTCGAGAGCCGCGGCGACGATGCCCACAATGAATTCGTACACTTCCTCTTCGGCGTACGCGCCCTTGCCCGACTCAACGTCTCCGGTCATTAAAACAATCTCGCGCTCGACGTCTTCGAAAGCGCCACCCTGTTCCTGCAGGAGGAGCGATCGCTCCTCCTGGATGATCCTCTTAAGCTGCCTCTTTGTAATCTTCATGTCAATTCTCCTTTGACTATCCTGTCCTGGATCAAGCGCTCCACCAGGTGGGTGATCACACTCCTGGCATATTCCGGAATAATGAGACCGTCCGACACGAGGCTGCCAATAAATTCATCCATTGCCAATTCGAGCTCTTGAAAGGGAGGCGATGACCGGCGCGCCGCGGCCGGCAGCATCTTCTCATTCTGCTCCTGAATAATCCGCCGAAGCTGTCTTCTTGTAATCTTCATTTTAGTTGTGTTCCCAGGGGCGTACGTCGTCCTCTTCATCACTGTCGTCGTCATACCAACCTGCATCCGCCTTCAACAGCGACTCGGCATGATTATAGATATCGGCCGGGTTGTCGGCCGCCGCGTCATAGAGGTCGGCGATTTCAATTGCGATCTCTCCCTGGCGATCTAGGCCCACATCTGATGCATCCAATAGAGGCTGGATGATTTCATAGACGCTATCGACATTCGTCGGTTCATAATCGGCGGGATAACCCATCGCCTCTCTGATGAGCCCGCGGAGCTGTCCCTTCGAGATCCTCATGCATACTCCCCATTAATGAGCTTCTGGGTGATCTCGGCCATGGCTGCGACGGCCGTCTTGCGCAGTGCGAACAGCAGCTCCCCCTCGAGGTCCTCGCCGGCATTTTCGACCTGGACCTCCCATGCTTCCTTGGCCTCGGCGGTGGTCTCGCCCATACCCATCATGGAGGGGTCGCCCGTATCGAAGGCATCAAATTCCTGCTTCTTCCACTCATCCGCCAAGTCAAACGCGGCGTCGCCCCAATCATAGGACGGCTGACCGTGCGCATGCACGTTGATGGACGCCTCATCCTGCTGCTCGAACAGCCTGGCCCGCTCCTCTCTGATTATTCTCTTAAGCTGTCTCTTTGTGATCCTCATGCTAGTCTCCTGTAATTTTTATCACTTTAAGCTCTTCGTTCATGGCCGCCTTAAGATTCCAAAAAGCGTGGCCGAGCTTTTGAGCGGCCGCGCGTACGCCGGCACTACGAAACGGAAGGCCTTTTTGCAGACTGGCAACCTGGCGACGCAGATCTTCGATCTGCTGCATGTACTCTTCCGGGTCGTATCCCTCAATGGTCTCTCGGATTATTTTTCGAAGCTGTCTCTTTGTGGTTTTCATTGTGCTGCCCTATCTAGCTAGGTACATTTCCTGAATTTTGACAGCCAACATGCGAAATGCTTCATGTCTGATACCTGGCCCTCGATATCGGCCGCCGATCTGCTCTGATGTAGATAAGACGTATTGAATCAGCTCGTCAATCTGGATCTCAACGTCTGCCATAAAATTTTCCTGAAGTGCGTCTTCATCATCTGAAATGGTTCCATCAGGATTCATTTCGCGGACAAGGCGCGCCTTCTCTTCGTTAATGATTCTCTTAAGCTGTCTTTTTGTAATTTTCATTATCTGATATACCTTTTCCTGATCAGCCTTTCAGCGGCTTCAATTTGTTTTTGACTCCAAGCATATTTTTTACCGATTTTTTCTGCTACTTCATAAGGATCATCTGAGCTTTGATACTGGCTCATGTGGGGTTTAATAGTTGCATCGGTAGGCGGTTTCTTAGCTTCACTAATGATATCATTAATGATTCTTCTAAGCTGTCGCTTTGTGATCTTCATTCTTCGACCCAATCTTCAAAATCATCTGCTGAGCCGGGGTCACCACCGGAGTACTCCTGCACGTACCACGCCTTGAGCATGTTGCGCGGACCGGTGACCTGGACGATCGGGGAACCACCGCCCATCGACCACCGTGCTCGAAAGGCCGATATCGGCCAGCTCAGCCAGAGCTGCCAGGTCGCCGAGCCAGTCGACCTCAATTGAAGCGTTGGGATAGTCTGTGTCTGACGTCCAGCGATCGACCCATGGCGCCTCTTGAAGGCGCGCAGCCTCCTCACGTATTATTCTCTTAAGCTGTCTCTTTGTGATCTTCATCCTATTATCCTCTCAGTCATACATAGGTGGCGGTGACCGATAGATCTTGCGTTTCTTCAACCCACCCTTGGGAGCACGTCGCGTTAAGAAATCCACAAATTCCTCCCGGCCGCCCGGCGCATAATGCTCTATGTCATCGTTTGTAATGTGAATTTCACCTATACTATGACTTATCGACTGTGGCGGCGCTAACCTAACGTATCTCTTGTACTCTTTCCAGCCCAGCGTTTCCAAGTCTTTTGGCGTTATAGTCGCCGCGAATTCCTGGGTCATGAATTCCAGCCAGTCCTTGTCTGGGTCGGCTGCAATTGCATCGTCCATCTGGGCGGACCAGAGGGACCAGGCCGCGCGCTCGAGATTCGATTGATAGCTGCGGAAAACTGTTGGCGTCAGTGCGGCATCTTTAAGAGCCAGCTTCAGGTCCCCGTCGTCGAGCTCGAGCTGCAGGTGTTCGAAGCTCATCACGTCCAGTGCGGCGCGCGCAGCGTCATCCCACTGTCCTGCCTGCACTAGTGGAATAATCTGGTCCTCTAGCGCGGCCTCGTTGACCAGGCATGCAACCTCCTCTCGGATTAATCTCTTGAGCTGTCGTTTTGTGATCATCATGTTAACGTCTCACCACCCCGCCGGTCTGTGCTCATAGTCTTCTGAGTTCATGTTGTACTTCAAGTTCATAACCGTCTCATAGTCCAGACCATCCTGCTGCAGTGTCTTGAGCAGTTTGTCGTCGAACCTGAAAGGCAGGTAAGGGACGGGCTTGCGCGTCTGAATAATTTTGAGTGCCAGTGCATACACCGGATTATCCGAGTTGGACTGCATGATATCCATGACCTCCGACTCCCGTCCAAAGAGCTCCGGAACAACGCCGTTGCCGAGGTTGAGGCCATCAATCAGGGGATCCACGCCCTGGATTGTGGGGTTCGCTTCACGCTCCTCCCGGAGTATTCTCGTCCGGCGCCGTTGCTCCTCCCCGATAATCTGTCTCAACTGTCTCCTAGTGATCTTCATGTTCTTTTCTCCCTCTGTTATAGTTATGTGTCTTCAGGCTAGAAGTCCTTATCCGGCAGCTGCAAATATCCGCGGCCCATTGCATCCAAGCCCATGGGCTCGTGTGTGCCGCGAGTGACCCAGAAGACGTCCTCTTCGGGCGCGCCGGCCCAGCCGGCGTCGGCAATCTCAAATTCCGGATTTGCTGCCAGCCAGAGGGCGAAGTCCGCCTCGAACATGTTCTCGCCATAGAACTCACCGGTGTCGGCATCGATGATATCAGCCGGGCCCTCAAGGGCCTCGAGGATGATCCGGCGCAGCTGTGGCCTCGTGATCTTCATCTCACCATCTCCCGCCAGATCGCTTGAATCGATTGGCATGCCGCTCAGCGGCCTCCTTATCCTTCTCTGCTGCCTGGCGCTTCTGGGTGTACGCCGGCATGCCGGTGCTTAAAGCGCCGATCAGGAACATTGCAACCTCCTTGCGCAGGCCCTCGATCGTGCGTGCACGAACAGACTCCTTCCACTCCCCGATCATGTGGCCGTTGGGCAGCCTGTCCTCTAGCTCATCCAGCAGCAAGTCCGACCACTGCTCCAGGAATTCATTCTGTCGACCGATATCGGATGCAGTGGCGATCATGGGCCGGCGCATTTCCATGGCCTCCCGGATGATCTGCCGCAGCTGACCTCGCGTGACCCTCACGATGCACCCCCTCCAAAGAATTTCTCGAGATAATCCAACTGTGCACCGGCAGGCTGGTTGTAATCCCACCAGACCCTCTTGGTAAAGCCCTTGTCATCGAGCACAATCTCATCGAGCGGAATGGACCGGCCGGTTCTCAGCAGCTGCCAGTCTCCGCCCTCGGGAAAGCTGAACCACTGACCGTCGCCGATCTGCTTGACGCCCACGAGGCCGGAGCCCTCGAGGGGCTGCCTCCTGTTGAAGTACTGGTATTCCCCAAAGCCGCCGGACACCTCGACTTCGTACTGCGTCACGATGGTGCCGGCGCGCACGCTCTGCACGCTCTCAATATCGCTGGCATCCTCAATGAAGCGTACGATGCCTGGCAGGTCAGCAGCGTTGGTGTTGTCCAGTCCGGGGTGCTGGCTTGCGCGATACACGGTCACCCTCTTGCCGTTGACCTGCTCCCGAATGATCCGTCTGAGCTGTCGACGGGTGATCCTCACCAGCGGCCTCCGAGGCCGACCCAGCCATGGCGTGTCGAATCGCTGCGCTGGTCGACCACCGGTCCCCCATTGGGCGACAGGGCCGGGGGCGGCTTCGGGCCGCTGTCGTCGATGTCGAGCCCACCGGGGTTCGAGTGGGGCCCGGTTCGTAGGTAGTTGTCGATGGCCTCAAAATCATAAAATGGGCCGTACGTCGTCGAGTCGTGATAATCGCCGCCCTCCCAATCTGCCAGGTCGAGGTACCAGCTGCCGTCAGTTGCCTCCCAGGCGGCCGCATAGCGTGGGGTGCTCTCATTGAGCATCCGACGGCGTTCCTCCCTGATCAGCCTTCGGAGCTGCTGCCTTGTGATCCTCATGTTGGGTCCTCGTCAACGATCGTCACATTGCGCGGTGGGCGGCCCGGCTCATTTCTCAGGCGGCGCACCACAGCACTAGCAGCCTCAATGCTCTCAAGGGGCCCCTCAACACCCTGGTCCCATGTGACCCAAAAACTGTCGCTAGCCAGGTTGGTGAAGTTCCACCGGGTCGTGCGCCCGGGCCGCCGACGGTCACGTGGCTCACGGGTGGCCTCTCGGATTATCCGCCTTATTTGTCTTCTTGTGATCTTCACGGGCGCCCCCTAAGGTCTCTATGCAGGTCCATCAAATGGGTCGAGGACGTAGGGCAGATACGTCTCAACTGTCTCTTGGTGACATTCATCGATGTATCTCCCTAGTACATGTTTCCATCATTAATTATACATATGGCCGGCCAAGTGCATTGCAAAAGATTGTTCCTATCAGCGGCCAATTGATATCAAAAAATTCCCGGTGGTTTTTTGGGCCAAAAATGCAAGTTGGTTTTAAAAATGATCTCGAAAAAAAAATGCAAGGGCTTAGCCACACCCCCCGTAGAGGGTCCCCGGTGAGTCTGTAGGCGGGCCCCTAGAGGGGCCCCCAGAGGCCACTTTTTGGGGCCCTTTTGGGGGGCCCTTTTGGGGCTCTTACAGGGCCCCTCTGCGGGGCCCCTGGGAGGGTGCACGTATGGGCCCCTAGCAGCGGAACACACGGTCCACGGTGCCCAGGGCCATAGCCAGTGCCAGGTTCAGGGTCGACTCACGGCCCAGCCTCTCCAGCTCTTCAGGGGTAGGCGCCCACAGTGGTGCCCTCTCCCCCCGGGGTACTAGGCTGCCTGAGGCTGCAGTGACTGTCTCCTCCCCCTCCAACAGTGATCTTTTTAGTTTTTCCAGGCGCTCGCTCATCATACCTCCTGTTCTATCGTTTTCAAGCTGTAACCATACGCAACACAGCAGCCGGCGTCAGACCAAAGGACTGTCCATCGTCGACGCGGGTCATCGCTGCCCAGCGCTTTGTCTTCGAGGTCCTCCGTGACGTCGACAATCAGCCCGAGTCGACCCTGACGTGGATCGCCGAGCATGTAGGATTGACGAGAGCTAGTCACCAGAGATCCAACACTTATGCTCACGGCGCCTCCTGTTCTATCACTGTCAGGTCCTGGTCACGCTCGGCATAAATTGAGCCGTCGGACCAGAGGACCCACCAACCCCGATCACTTCCGCCCACGATGAGCCCGGGCTCGAGCGGGTTACCTTCACGTTCACGCGCCCAACAATCTGATATGGGCGGTCGCCAGCTCTCACGGGCCTTCTTCCTGACCATGGAGCCGACGCATATGCTCATTCCATCACCGTCAGGTCACGGTCATACTCTGCATAGATTGAGCCGTCTGGCCAGAGGACCGTCCAGACCGGCCGGCCCATGGCGCGCCGATCGAGCTCGAGCACCAGCCCCACTTCCAGCGGATTCCGTACGGCTGGGTTGGAGGTTGTCGAGGCGTAGAAGGCTGTCTTCTTAACCATGGATCCGACGCCTATGCTCACGCTGTCTCCTTCATCTTGCAGACCACGTCGCGTGGGCTGGGCGAGAACGCCAGGTCACATGTCGGGGTGATCACCCATCCCCTCTTGAGCCGCGTTGGACCGGGGTCCGGTGCGCAGCCGTCGGTCAGGATGAGGAACCCATCGAACCGCTTCTTGTTCTTGTTGGCATGCACGGTCGGCGCCTTGAAGCACGTCCCGCCGCAGCGAGTCCGGGTGGCACTGGGAGTCTTTCCGCCGCGCCAGGTCGCCTCGGAGCTCACGTCGACCTCAGTGTCGAAATGGTAGGTCACGAACTCAGTGTGCTTGGCCAGGGTCCGCAGGTTGGCGAAAAGCAGCTCCAGCCACTCATCACTGACCGAACCAGACTGGTCAATGTAGACCGCGATCGAGGAGGTGTACCCCTTCTGACTGCCGGGGTGGATTCCCGGGTACTTGCGGTTCAGGCGTCGGATGTTGGACGTCCTGTCCGATCGACGCATCATGCCGCAGAAGCTCTTGAGCAGGGTCTTCCAATCGATGTCCTTGCGGACCATCTCACGCAGGGTCGAACGGGTCTCACCGCTGATGCTCCCCCACTTGCCGGACCGGTCACAGTCCTTGATGGCACCCTCGAGCGCCTTCTTGACCTTGCCCTTGATCAGCTCGCGCTCCTCCTCGGAGAGCTTGTCCCAGCCGTCATGGTCGTCAGTGGCACCGGGCATCAGCTCGACCGGGTTGCCGGCGCCGTCGACCAGGTTGCCGTCCTTGTCGACCTTCACGTCACCGTCGGCCAGCGCCTCGGCCAGGCTCTTGCCCTTGACCTTGTTGCCCTTCTCGATGCCCTCACGGACTTCGGGATCTTCCATGAGCTTCGCGAAGTAGACCTCGGAGGCCCATCCCTTCTCAAAGCTGGCGATCTTTGCCGAGACCGCCTCGTACCTCTTGGCCGCCTCCTCACCCATGGCCACGCGATTCTCATCACTCAGAGCCGTAAACTCCTTGCCGGGGATCAGGCCGCCGTCGGGCAGCTCGTCCTCAGGGATCAGGGAGTTGATCGCCAGGTCAGTGGCGTAGTTCCAGACGATATGGGGGTCGTGCCGGCGGGTGGTGGTGTGCTCGAAGACCAGGTGGTAGCACTCATGCTTGAGCAGGCCCTTGACCTGGTCGGCCGTGAGCCCAGCGAGGAACGCAGGGTTCCACCACATCTTGATATCGCCGTCCTTGGCCAGCACGCCGGCGGTCGGAATGGCATCGGTCTTGACCTTGGTCACCGTGCGGAGCACCTTCGAGAAGAAGGGCTCGTCCCACATCAGGCGCACCAGGTGGGGGTCCAGCTCAAAGCGCGCCGCCTCGGCCTCAGTTGCCCGATTACCGACGGGAAGCTCACTGACCGTTCCCTTATCCCTAGACATTGTTGACCTCCTAACTAAGTACCAGTCTCACTGACAAGTCTATTATACCACACGTGGGGTGAATTTGCACAATAATGTCTGCACAATTCCCAGTTTTAACGCCAGGAACCGTGCAGACTCAGGGGTGCAGAACCTCAACTCTTGTTGCGGGACGCCTGCACGATTCGGACGACCTCCTTGCCCAGGAGCTTGTGAAGCTTCTGGATGTTCTCAAGGTTCTGAGTGGAGGACACCTTGTTCCAGAGCATCACCAGCATCTCACCGGAGAGGGTCTTGGCGAACTTGGCAACCTTGCCGCACTCCTTGGCAGACCACTTGTTCTCCTTGCAGTGCACAGCCAGCTTGTCGACCACGTTGGCGACCACGGAGGCCTCAAAGTCCTCTCCGCTGGCCACACGACCGGCCAGGACGTCCTCGGCCGACACAACCTTCTCGTAGTTCTTGACGAAATCCACGAAGGAGATGGCCGCCTCAGTGCCGACGAAGCCGAGCGACAGGGCATAGAAGCCGGGAGGAGTGGTCCCACAGACCTCTGAGGGCGCCAGGTTGGCATGCACCAGGGTGCCGTTCAGGCGGTCCCAGCTGGCCGGGTTCGGACAGACCGTCCCGGGCTCCACCGACGAGGGGTCGACCCTCAGGTGAGCGGGCTCCTGGCGGATGAAGTCCATCAGGACGCGATCGATGCCGGCGTCACCGGCCCAGTCGAGCCAGTCCTCATTGGTGGGCTCCAGGTCACAGACGTAGAAGCGCCTCAGCAGCGCGGGGTCCATGTCGTTGACATCGTACTCGCTGCCACAGTTGACGGCCGCGATGACGCGGGTCCCTGGGTGGAGGCGGTACGGAGTCCCAGTCTTGTCATTGCCCAGCTCACGGTCCAGGACCAGCTGGAAGAAGGACTGCTGGACGCCCGGCAGCGAGCGGTTGAGCTCATCGAGCATCAGCAAGACAGGCTCCTTGCACGCGCGCATGAACCAGGAGGGCATGCAGAACGTCATGACGCCGGTCTCGGCCATGCCGGCCACGTCAGGATAGCCACCCACATCGCCTTCCGACATGGTGCTTCCGCGGACGTCGATAAAGGGCAGCCCGGTCTCGACCGCAACGGCCTTGGCCAGGTGGCTCTTGCCCACACCCGTCGGTCCGCGCATCAGGATGGCGATGTCTGCGGGGAGCAGGGGAGCGACGAGCTTGAAGGTTTTGATATCCACAGAGTTTCTCCTTGAAGGGTGTTGAGGGGCTCAGCCCCACTGACAAGTCTATTATACAATATCCACGGCTATTTTGCACAAATTATAATGCTTTGTTCCCATAATAACTATGCTCCCACAAAGGAGGGGATCTTCTCGCGGCGCTTGGACGGTGTACCCGCCGACAGGGTGATGATGGCACCCGTGGGCGCCAGCCAGTCATTGACGACGTGGCCCTCGTCACCCACATATGCGTCCGTGAGCGCTGTGATCACCGCGGTCCGCTTGGACCATTTCCAGATCTCCGTCTGCGAACTGATCGGCCGCGGGAGTCCCAGAACCCTGGGAGTGGCAAAGCCCAGCGAGCCCGAGCTGAATCGCGGCGACTTGATCGTCTTGAGCCTCGAGCCCATGGCCTTGTTGAGCTTGTTCCAGTGGTACTCCTCGATGGTCCATGGCCTGTCGTCGAAGCCGATGTCTCCCGCCAGGAAGCGCTTGACCCGATCCACAGCTGTGGCGACCGCCGGGCGCTCGCTCCTCCAGAGGGGCGCATAGCCCCTGTACAGGCGGCAGAGGGCCTCGAGATCCTTGCGCTGCTCAGCAGTGGGGGTGAAGACGTTAACACCGGCGGCGTCGTCCTCGTAACGCAGGACCAGCTTCTCCAGCAGGGCGGACTGCTTCTCACTGAAGTTCCAGCCGGCCCAGAGGCGCTGCCTGAAGTCTGTCAGGACACCCAGCTCCCAGGAGCGCTCGGACCAGCCGGCCCAACCCCTAAGGGCAGCGTCGACCTCGGCCAGCAGCTCCAGGTCCTTGCATGCCGACTTGGGCACGCCCTCATCAATCAGGGCATCCAGCCAGTCACGCTGACGCTTGGTCGGGTACTTGCCTCGACCCATGCGCGCTGTCGCGTCGCACAGGAATCGATAGGCTCGGGCGGACGTGAGGGAGTTCTCCTCATACGCCGCCTTGAGATCGAGCGCCTGTGAGAGACGCAGTTTTTGGGACTTTCTTGCCATTGAATCAGCCTCAGATCAGGTGAACGCCACAACGAAGACGAGCAGCTCGAGCGCGAAGACGACGAGATAGAGCATGGAAACCTCCTTTAGGCCTTTTCAGTGGCCACGACGACGAAAGGGAGCACGAAGAGGGCGAGGGTGGCGAGAGCGGTGAGAACGGTCATTTTCTTTCCTCCATTTGGGGTTGAATGGGCGAGACACCCTAGCCCCGCCGACAAGACTATTATACCACACTGGCAGCCAATCTGCACGAATTATAAGGGAATAATGGGCCCAGGAGGACTCGAACCTCCAACCTGCGGCTTCGTAGGCCGCTGCTCTATCCAGTTGAGCTATGAACCCGTATTGAACCGGGTGGGAGTCGAACCCACGTGCGCCGCTAGCGCGTTTTTCCATGGCCGCCTTGTAGCAGGCGCCTCCAAACTACCGATTCACAGATTAAACATTCAATAATTGTAGAAGTAGACACCCCAGCTTAGGACTTATCACCAATAAAATTGGTCACCTTCTGAAACCGCGTGAGCTGCTTCTCGTCCACCTCAGACAAGGGGACGTTGAACACATCAAACCAACGGAAGCTGAATTCACACAGGAGGTACCCCAGCAATTCACACAGAGCAACCTTCATCATTCATCTCCTGGCGCGGAATTTCTGTCGGCACAAATTGAAGGGGCTAGTCGTCCCTGACCTCGCCGGCTCAGTTGGGGCCACCCACCCTGCCCCAACCCCGGCTGACTCTAATCCATGACGCACCTCGCTCCCCCGTTTAAAGGGGCGCATCGGGGTTAACGAAAGGCTTCCACCATGTGAGCTGGCCACTCCTCAGTGTGACATGGACCCAGGGCTTGCAGGCCCTCGGGCTTCTGGCGGCGTCCTGGTGTCACCACTAGTGCCGCGGCTGCAACCACGACGGGCGAGAAGGACTGGGAGGTTGCGCCCCCCGAACCACCAACAGCGCCGCTCCTCGGAGGAATCGAACCTCCCACATGCCGAGGACCTGGGAGTCCGCGACCCTCAGGGGAATCGAACCCCCGACGCTGCATGACACGCTGACCACTGGCCAGCTCACCGTCAGGGACTCAACCCTAACGACAAGACCATTATACAATATCCACGGCCATTTTACACGATTATGAAGACATTATTGAAATTAAATTAAAAGGTTGGTTACTCGGGCCGGCACGTCACAGCCGGCCCTTTCACCTGACTTATTATTCATTCCGCCCGCAGTCTGGCCGACGCCGTGGGAATAGCGCGTAATCGACCGTGACGTGACTGGGGGTTCTCCACATTGATGTGCACCCACTCTGACCATGCGATTATGGTCGACGGTGCCGCCCTCCGCAAAGTCATGATGAAGCATAACGCTGCATCAATGTATAAGTATAGTGCCTTGACACAGTATGTACAGTTATTGACGCTATTATTGTGCATTAGTGATATCACTGTTGCGCTTATCTGGGGGGGGGGTCGAAACAGAAACGTGCAGTGCCCTCTAGAGTGAGGCCTAAGTCTAAGCCGTCGCGCGGGACATCCGTTTTCTCCCCCTTCCACCGTGACAGCAAATTCGCGCCGCTGACCGGAGGGGCGGCCTCAGGCCGGCAGGAGGGCGCGGCTTAGACGTTTAGCCACGGATGACGGTTTGTGGGGATGGATTGGTACCGGAGCTCCGCACGTCCCTGGGAGTGAGAGGAATGCGGTCACCGCAGAACAAAAATTTTTCGACGGATCAGAGCGTACGCTGTCTTCACGATTTCTGAGGCTGCGAGGATATCTTGATATGCGTCGTCGGAGTCCTGGTCGACGTCAATCGCTGCACGTGCGCTGTTCAACAGATCTAGCACCTGATCGAGCTGTTCGAGCACCTCCGTCCCGCTTACCTCTTCCTTGATTAGCCGCTTGAGTTCTGACTTGGTGATCTTCTTCATATTAGCTGCGCCCCTTATCTAGTTCAAGCTCTTCAATATAGTAATCTTCTCTCTTAACTGTGGTGTCGGCGCCGTAATTCGCGACGGTGCCAGCAGTGCGCTCCCGAGCTTGCTCCTGGTGTTCAATTTCAATATCTCTTAGTACAGCTTCTTCTGCTGCTTTCAGGCTGGAAAAGACACCAACAGACTCTGAATCATATCCCCACGTGACCAAATAAACTTTCTGGCCCGACGCTCCGCCAAGCTCTTCCTTGATGATCTGCCTTAGCTTTCTCTCTGTGATCTTTTTCATATTAACTGCGCTTCCTTGTTACAGGTTCAGGTTGTCTGGGATCAGGATCGGGCCGGTGGTCTGATAGCCGCTGCGGAGCTTGTCCCAGAGTCGCCGGGCCTGGCCGCTGGTTGTGCCACCGTGCGAACACCAGTGCGGCACGATCACATTGCCATCCTTGCCGGCGTCGTGAATCAGCTGCTGGTAGGCCAACTTTCCAATGCCCTTGCCCCAGAGATCGTCGTCGTGCAGCATGGCATAGTTTATGACCTCCAGCCCGGCGCCAGGAAATTCATCCCGCACCTCGATGTAGGCCTCCTCGCATTCCCTCTCCAGGTTAAGTACGGTCCGGAAGTCGTCCAACGGTTCGCCGCTGTAGAACTCCTCCTGGGAATAGAACTCGCCGACAGTGTCCTCGTCTCCATTAACGTCCCGGGTCAACATGACCTGACCCGAGGAGAACCGCACCTCGAGCGCGTCGACGATCGCACCGGTCTCGTACAGGTAATTCACGTGGTCCTGCAGGTCTCCAATGTAAGAGTCAGACTCTGTGATCCGGCGCACAATCTCTTGCAGCTGTCCTCGAGAGATTTTCACTTTATACTCCGGCGTTTCTTGCCATCAGCTTCAAGATCAGGTCGTTGAGCTCATCAGAATTCCGCGGCCGTCCGTCCAGGCCCAGGGCAGCCAGAGCCGATGCATCCATGGCGACCCGGAAGGACTCCTGATATGCGCGGTGATGCAGGCCCTTGAAGTCTGAGATTGTGAGCGTGTCCGACAGCTCAGGGTGCAGCTGCAGGAACTCGTCCATGTAATCCCAGGTCGCGCGCGGCTCGAGATCGAGCTCGAGCTGCTCGCCGGACTCCCTGATCAGCTCTTCCCCGAGGATCCTTTTCAGTTTCTTCTTGGTGATCTTCATATTACCATCCCCCCGATGCTTCGCCCAATTAATCCCAGGCGGACCAACTGTGCTTAACTGGCCTACGTGCCTGTTTCTCAGTACGCCATACGTCGCTGATTACCTTATTAATATCTTTCATTGCAACGCCTCCTGCTCTCGCGAGGGCGATTGTTGCAGATAGGTGCTTCTTAAAATCTGCTAGCTTTCGAATCCCTTCATACTGCCAGGCATCATAAGCGGCCTCCATATTCATGAGTACATCATATAAGTCGCCTGAGCCATGGATAATATCTTCTTCCGGCACCTGTTCAGTTAAGAGTTCTTCTTTGATGATTCTCTTGAGCTGTCTCTTTGTGATCTTCATTTTATCCTCCCTTTTAACTTTCGTACATGGCATCGTTGAACGCCTGAATCCCAGCCTCGTAGGCCTCATATTCGACACTGTCCTCCTCGGCCTCATCGCGCAGCTTATAGACGTCATCCAGGGACATCTTGTCTCCGTCGACGAACAGCACGAGATCTCCGGTCTCATGATCGTCACCGACCTGAACCTCAGGGGCGGATCCGCCCTCGTCATCGTCCCAGTCCTCGGTCAGCCGATGGACTTCCTCTCGAATCATTCCTCTCAATTGGTGTTTTGTGATCTTCATTTGTGTTCTCCTGCGGGACGTCCCTTCTGCGTTAACGTAAATACTCGATGATGGCGTACGCATCAAAGACTCTGATGTGGCCGCTTTTTTCTTGGGCGCTGCTTTCCTCTTGGGCGTTGCTTTCCTCTTGTCCCCCGCCTCGAGACCGGCCTTTTTGCGGCTCTTTTTCGTCTTCCAATCTTCTTTGGCAATAATCTGGTAGATTGCCAGTGCAGCAAACATTGCCGGCATTAAAACGGTCAACACTGAATCGATGACCTTCAACATTATGGGTGTGTGCTCTTTAATCTTATCAGCCAGTGCATTGAAGCCAGAGGGCCCGAGCGCTTTGATAGCCGGCATGCTCAGCCCCACACCCGGCACTGCTGTGAGCGCCATAGTTTTAAGCCAGCTTATATCTTCAATTTTCTCGGCCATCCCCTTTAAAAGTTCCACAACCTGATCAAAGACGCCCTTGAAAAATTTAACAGCACCATCTGGATTGGTCAGAAATTCCTTGAGGGGTCCTATGCCATCAATGATGGTGGTGACAATTGAGTATGCGTTCGTCGCTAGCGTACTGAGGGCTGTCCTCAGGGCGGCGGACACCACGCCACTGACAGTTGCATCGGGGAGCACGACCTTTATGCCCTGGACAATTGCATCAATCAACTTGTTTATTAGTTTCTCAATTACGCCTGTCACCTTGTCCGAGGCCTTCTGCATTGCTTTCTTGCCGCCGGCTCCGAGAACCTTGAGCGCCGCGCGGACGATCTTGACTATATTGCTGTATAGGCTACCCAGATGGTCCAGACCACCCTGGATCAGACCTTCAACATTCGACCACATGTCCGTAAAGACCTCACCCAGCTCACCCCCAGCGCTCTGGGCAAAGCCGGTCGCGGCCTCGACAGAGCTAGCAACGGACTCGACTGCAAACAGGGAATCCACCACGGTCTCTACGGTCGGCCCGACGGCCAACCCGGCGCCTCCTGCCGGCAACGTCAAGGCACCCAAGCCGTATTCACCGGCAGCGCCAACAGCCCACTGTATGGCGTCCTTTGCCAAACCCGTGGCTAACCCTTCTTGAAGCAGGGCCTCATTGACCTGACCATCGATTATGTACGAACGCTGGTGAAATGTGTGCCAGCGAAATTTATCCAGATCATCCCAGGCATACAACTCTCTGAGCTGCAGCGCTGCGTCATTCGCACCGTGATTTGTAATCTTCACCTTAGGACCCCTTCTCAATAGCTGCTGCAATGTCCCTTAGAACCTGTGCCTGATCAACGGGGGTCACAATGTCCAGCTTGACCAGTGCGGCGATGACTGCACTCGCATGCGCCGGCGTCTTGCTTCTTGACTGTCGTGCCTTATATCGCTCCCTAAATGCTGCATCAATCTCTCGGGAGCGCGGGTTGAGCGCCTCCAGACCGCCTAAGGTCTCCCTAATGATCCTTCTCAGCCGCCTCTTTGTGATCCTCATGTGGGTGCCTCCATTGCTCTTGTCCCGCACACACTATTATATATCACCCGCCGCGGCAGGTTTGAGGATTGTGTGGAATACCGGGCAGTCGGTCCTCAATTAGGTAGTCGCTGAATCCACTGAGCACAGACCACCCACAGAACCCAGTACACGGTGGTATATTTCCTGAGGCCAAATCCTGCAGGGTAACCGTCGACATCCTCGAGGCTTCCGCATATTTGCGCGCCTCCTTGAACCGACCGAATGTGGCCACGAGGACCTTCTCCTCCGTGCCGGCCATTATGCCGTACAGCTTCACCTTGTCTTCCAATGGGTCGATCATCTCTCTTCCTCCCGTCTTTTACTTAAGTATTCTCTTCTACCGCTCCCAACACATCAGATCGCAGACCTCTTGGAAGAACTCATCCGGATAACCCGGGTAGTAGTTGGCGCGGCAGGTGTCCTCACTGTTCGCCTCGGAGGCTAGCGCTCCGCCGTCCCCGCCGTTGGCCATGTCTGCGTACTGCCACTGGAGCTCCCGGAGCATGCTGGCGCCGGCATGCCTCTCTGTGAGTCGATGGTGGACGATCGTGTGTGGGATTCTTTCTTTCCACTGCGCTTCTGTCATGACTCCTTCCTGTCTCTCGCTCATTCTGCTGCCTCCAACTGTGGACAGCGAATTGTTGTGTGCGTTTTATTTTGACCGAGGCAACCACAGTCGGCCTCGACTGTCGACCCCAATAGGTTGCCCTGTTTGTCGAAGAAACGCCGACGTATGACCCGAACGCCGTTTTTTGAGAGGTCTTCAACGGTTATCATTATTCTGTCTCCAATGCTGCGTTATTATCGAACTGATGTTAAAATGAAAATAAGATGTCTATACGCTGCCCATATGTTTGCGGGTGAGCATAAGGCTCATCCTCTACTCCATGCGTCTTTCATTCTTTTTCTCCTCCCAGGCCGCGAAGCCGGCAATGTCCTTGCGCATCGACGCCAGCCACAGCCCCATCAGCGTCATGTCGTCCAGCCAGCCCAGGACGAGGATGGCATCCGGGATGAGGTCCAGTGGGTTGATAAGGTAGGCCAGCGCCACAAACCCCAGGACAAGCGATCTCCATGGGGTCACAGGGTACTCTCGGCTCAACAGGGAGCGGAGATAGCGTGATGCCTTGCTGGTTGTTGCCAGTGCCTCCTCCATCCGAGCCGGCTCTTTGACCACCGTCGCAATCAGCGCTGTTGCTGAGCTCTCAATCTTCTTCTCTGTCATTGCAGTTCTCCTCAATGGGCCTCGTTGATAACCCTCATGTATAGCAGCAGACCTCTGTCGATGATGGTGGGACTGTCCTCCCCGTTCATCAGGACGCTGTGATTTTCTATTGTGACACCGTCTGGCCGATGGATGAACCACTCACCTAGGTACAGCCCGACGCGTCGATTCAATTGCGGGCAGTGGCCATTAATGTAGTCAAACTGTATCAGGTCACCTGGTTGTCGTCTCATGTAACACCTCCACCCTTCGTACCTTAATGTCCCAATCATCAACGTAGATCATAATACCATGGACCAGGACGGTCCACTCATTACGAAACTCCACGTCACGTTCCGTCATCGGCTCCATAAATTTATGCGCGACCACAATGCCGACTGATCCGAGGACAGCAGCACACCCCTCGCCGCGGTGGCTGCGCTCGTCGCCCGCTAGCTTCACCATGTCACCGACTTCCATAAAACACCCACAGGTCTTCAATATCAAATTCCACTACCTTGCCATCGACTAAAATCGTGGCGGCAGGAATGTAAAGACGCTTAGTCAGCTCCAAAATAATACCAATTGGACCAGAAGAATCATCTGTCCTCACTAGATCACCGACTTTCACTTATCACCTCGAGATCGTTGCTGTATACTTGATACTCACCGTCTTCAAAGAGAACAGCTGCACTGCCGCCGGCCCAGAGGTGAATAATGATACCGACTTGTTTGTGGCGGTCCAGATGCCTCACCAGGTCACCCACTTTCATTTATCACCTCCAGCCTCCACACAGGAATGAGACCAATGATCTCATTCTGCCACAGGACCCGCACCACTGGTTGCGGTGCCGGCACCGCTTGGGTATGAGAAAAGATAGTATCATCAATGATAACACCGGACAGCCGGCAATCCGTGGGGGACCGAGACTCGTCTTTAATTTTTACTAAGTCACCGAATTTCATTTCTTTCCTATGCCCTCGAAATTGAAGTTTCCCTTCCTGATCTCTGCCTCATCAGCCGCCACTGCATCCTTGTAGTCCGGACGCCTCGTCTCCTTGTCCTTGCACTGCAGGCAGACGAGGGCGGTCGAGTACATGCTCATCGTATAGGAGCTCGACTCCTCGTAACACTCCTGACAGCGGCCGTTCCATTCTCTAATATTCACTTATCACCTCGTAGTTTTCTGGCAAGGCCCACATCGCCACACCAGTTGTTGGATATAGCACAGCTATACGGTCGGCGCCGTCGAATCCGAGCTGCAGCACAAACAGCAGCTCCTCTGTATACTCCTGTCTGGATCCCTTGAGCCGCCAGAACATTGCCGGCTTCATCTTCACGAGGTCACCGACTTTCACTGATCACCTCCAAATCGCCGGCCATGTAATCACCCACATAGGAGCCAAGATAAACACTTACAATCCCCCGATCCAGCCGACTGATATCTACCACAACTGCTGTTTGGTTTTCTATCCAATGAGACGCTGTTACCAGGTCACCGACTTTCACTGATCACCTCCAGCTGGTCACCATATGCTTCCCACACTGTCCCCGTATCACACCAGAGAACTTCGAAGAGGACAACGCCGTAGCCACAGCGCGCTTTAATCACGACTCCCACATCATGATAACCGGTCTGTTGTTTGTGCTGGACCAGGTCACCGACTTTCACTTATCAACTCCAGATTGTCTTCGATGTAGCACATTGGTCCGTAGTCATCGCACCACCAAACTAGATGCTGGATTACTCGATTATATGGCGGGCCGACCTCCTCGACTTCCAAGATGAGCCCGAAGCTATACGCGTCTTTGCAGACGTTCGCCATACCCAGCGGGTGCCTTACCAGATCACCGACTTTCATAATACTCCCAGTCTCTCCAGCTCACGAGAAGACCTTTCCCCGGCCTCCCACGTCATGCAGAGTCTTGTGTCCGTCGACGTGATAGCGCGGGTCATCCAATAAGATAGCAGCTGCTTCCACTCTTTGGGTGCCTCAGCAATTGGCATAAAATCGCGTTGGTGGGCATGCCCAAGCCCCTGGGGCTCATTGGTGTGCGGGTTGTTCAGGTAACAGATGTCAGCCTTGAGATCGCCGTACACTTTTGTCACCAAGACCGGTCCATGAAAAATGTTAACTTCCTCGCGCCAGCTTGACGCCTTAGCTGCAACGATATCACCCACTTTCATAATCGATCACCTCAAGTTCGTTGTCGAAAGCATCAAAGATTTGGCCATCATCGTAAAGGACTATCCAGGCGCCATTCATCGGCTCGGCCTCATTGCCATGCTCTCGGTAATCCACAATGATGCCGTGCCTGCCAAAAGAAGAATCAAAAACCAGGTCACCGATTTTCATGAATGACCTCCAAACAATCCTGGTGGTATGGATACACTCCGGATTCAAAAAGAACATGCCAAGTAAAATAGGATGGGTCGGCGTCAGGAATCTGGCTGATAACTAGGCCATGTTCGCCCGGCGGGACGTAGGTGTGGCGATATTTCTCGTTAACAGTCACCAGGTCTCCCACTTTGATCGCTTTGTCATTCACAAAACCCTCCTCTTTTGCCTTGAAGGACGACCACAAGCTTATTATACACCACGTGGGGCGGATCTGCACGAAAATTTATTTAAGAAGGGTTCCGTAGGCGACCGTCAGGTCTGACGAAGAGCGGATCTTTGCACCCAAGCCGTCGACGATCTTGATCTTGAGACTGTGACATGTGGTTGCCTCGGGGATCTCAGTGCTCAACCTATCCCCGCCCTTAGCAAAGATGACCTCCTGGGCGTCACTGTACATTCGCCAGACGGCCTCAATTGACAGACAGACCGATCGGTCCGTGTCAACTGCAAGGAAGGTTTCATCGACACATTCAAGAGCTTGGACGATCTTCATCCTATCGTGGCAGGACATGAATGCCTTGCCCTTCTTCAGGTGGGCCTGGTGGTCATTGTTGACGATCACGACCAGCTTGTCGCCGAGCTCCTTAGCCAGCTCCAGGCACTCGAGGTGACCGATGTGGATTGGGTCAAAGTATCCGCTGGTTATGACTATTCTCATCTGGTCCTCAAAGGGGTGAGACACCTGTAACCCCGTGCCTCCCTGCGGGTATGTCATTTATCTACTTCTTTTGGACAAATGTATAAAGCTTCTCAGCCTCAGCAATAACGTCCTCAGTAGTATAAGGCGCAACAGCACTTCGCTGTCCTTCTGGCTTGAGATGTTCATTCTCAAACTGTCGACTAACCTTATCGCATACGATGCCAACTGCCATTCCTAGCAGCTCTTGACGGAGTTGATATCCGCTCTTATTTGAATCACCCATTTTATTCTCCTTGTGTGAGTGTGTTATCCTAAGTCCGTGAACTCAGAATATATCAGTGTATGCACAGAGCGATCGATGTTTAAAAAATTTAACTTAAGGTGGGGGCGAAAGAGGAGACGGCGTACGCCTCCTCATCGGGCAGCTCTGCAATGTCGGCGGTGAATGAGAGCTCCTCCTCGACTTCCGGGCCGGCATCGGCCAGATCCATCATGACCACGTGCATCCAGTCGAGAACGTCTTCAGCCGTGGCCCCAGACCCTCTGATGGCCTCTGCGACACCATGTGGGCACGGTGCACCGCCGAAGTCCGGGTTGGGAACGATGTCCCAATGCTCGGGATCGAACTCATGAACCGTGAGCCCACCCGAGTCCTCCACAGCGTCATGGACCACGGAGGCGTCATCGTACATCTCCAGCAAGCGTGCCTCCTCTTCCTTAATAATTCTTCTAAGCTGTCGTCTTGTGATTTTCATGTTATATTCCTGTTAGAGCGTCATGGGCATCTTCGAGTGACGCAAGAACAACAGCGTTACGGGTCGTCATTGCTAGCTCTATTGCCTGCTCTATTAGAGCGCCGAGCCGATCACTATCAGTCTGTCGCATCATGCCTGGGCCCATCTCGGCTAGCTTAATCTTTTCTTCCTTGATGATTCTTCTCAGCTGCTGTTTAGTAAGCCTCATTTTACCATCTCCTTGCCCGACTTCGACCGGCTGGCCGCCACGACCCAGTGCCGCGGCCAGTACCAACTATAGTTTCGCCCGGGCCATCAGCTTCAAGATGACCATACTGACGCTCGAGATGTGAAGCATCTTCGTCATTTCCATCATCGTCCGAAATTCTGAGGTTGCCCTTTCCGTCCCGATAGACATATTGCTCATATTCTAACAGCAGAATTGCTTCTTTAATAATACTTCTCAGTTGTCTTTTTGTGATTCTCATTGTTTACATCCAATCCAGGTTCGAGTCCTGGTCCTTGTGGTAATCGCGCTGGCCTGAGGCGCCGGCCTCTGCCTGGAACTCTTTCTTGACAATTTCTAGGTCAGCCATGGCCTCGGCGACCTCGCGACTGCGCTGGTAACCCAGATCCTCAGCGCGGTCCAGGCGTTTGAACAGCGATATGGCGCCATCTAACATATCAAAGACGGTTCGCTTCTGCTCCTGCAGGATGCGATACTTCTCCTCTAGGATCATTTTTCTCAGCTGCATCTTTGGGATCTTCATTTTATTTCCTTCTTGGCCTTCTGTATGTAGACCCAGCCCATTTATCGACGTGAGAGGACTCCCAGCCCTCTTCGCCTTGATACCCTCGGTTGCCAAATTCCTGGTCAGAGCGATATTCCCACTTATTTTTATCATACGGCTCACGGCTGCGATCGCCATACCAGTCTGGTCCATCATCCGGGGCTTCAAGTTCGGCGAGCTCATCAGCACTCAGGTCCGATCTGAGGGCATAGAGTCCGCCCCCGCTCTTAGGGTCATAATCATAAAGGATGAATTCGCTTTGTTGGGCCGCGGTCAGCTGCTCCCACTGATCACCAATCATCTTAGGGGGATTGGAGCCAACCAGGGATATCCCCGCATACATAGGTCTTGATGCCTCTTTGAGTGTTGCCCTTCGAACCTCCTCTTTGATGATTTGCCTGAGTCGTCTCTTTGATATCTTCATTTCTCTCTCCTTAAGTAAATCCTTGCTCTCTAGGCAAAGTCTTGAATAAGCACACTAATTTCAGGCCAGGCCTGATTCATGGCCTGCTGCCAAAGTTGGGCGTCCTGCTGGACGTCCCCAGTCCACTGCACGTTGATGTCCCAGCCGTCTATGGCCGCGCCGTCGTCGGTCATGACCTGTACAGCTATGACGTCTTCTGCCCCCCAGTTTGGAGTCGCAGCAACAGAGAAGGAACTTCCCCTCTTTCCAATATCAATGAACCCAGGGTACTCCCAGGCGGCCGAAAAACCACCTGGGAACTGGGTGCCCTGGATGGACAGAGCCAGCTCCTCGAGCCAACCGGTTTCCATCTGTTCTCTAATTATTCTTCTCAGCTGTCTCTTCGTGATTTTCATAATGACTCCGCCACATCAACTAGCACATCAACATTCACGCCTCTCAACACCCTGCGCAATGATGGAAAGTTTTCGGCCACTTCATCCACACCGGCTCCGTGCACCAGGACCAGCTCGACGAAGACGTCCTCGTAGTAGGATCCCATCTCAACGACTGCATCCCTGATAGCCGTCATCGGATCCTGGTCGGCCGTTGGTATGTAGCCTCCGCTGCGCCGGAGCGTGCCCATTGGCAGCGGTCCCGAGACCTCGCGAACAATCTTTCTCAACCGTCGCCGGGAGCTCCCATTCCGAGATTCTCCCATGGCTATTCTCCTTTCTTGCTGTTGAGTCGCGAGGTCGCGCATGACGTCATCGTGATTGAGACTAAATTGATCGGCCAGGATCTGGTGGATCTCGTGTTCATCCTCGATGCCCTGTGCAAGAATGTAGGATGCCATGACAGAGCTGGCACTGGGGGTCATGTGACCCATGGACTCTACCCACTCCTCATAATCGAAGATGGCGTTATCGGCCACTGCACGGGGATGAACTTCACGAATGATTCTCCTAAGTTGTCTTTTTGTAATTTTCACGGTATGTCCCTTTGGAGTTGCGCTTCATCTTCTACAGCTCGGCGCAAGATGTCAAGAACTAGCTCCCTAGGAACTTGTTGCTGTACGATGAACTCATCAACTAAATCTTGGAATGCTCGCTGAATATTATTTTTAGTTCGTTGCGACTGGTCAAACCCATGCTTTTGACGATCTAAAATATCATCACGATCGAGAGCTGCCTCCCTTATGATTCTTCTAAGTTGTCGCTTTGTGATTTTCATCTACCACCCCAATTTATCTTCGAGTTCATCATAGAGCTGGCTGACGGCATCCTCAACCAATGCCCTCTCGTCGGGCTCCTCTGCACCGAACTCTGCCACCCAGCCCGACATCACAACGTCCAGGAAGGCTGCCTTGTCGGCCTGAATTTCCATTGCGCGCTCACTCCGAGCCTGGCGCTCCATATCATCTAGATCATTGGGATCCCGGCCGCGGCTCCAGTCGTAGTCGTCCTGGTCCAGCTGCTCGCGAACTATTCTTCTCAGTTGCCCAGAGGTAATTCTCATGCCACTCTCACTTAGTATCCGCCGTGATAAGCACCCAGGGCAGCTTCAGCGTCCGCCTTTGTATCATACGTTTGTGGCCAGAGCTTTCCAGTCTTGTTGCTGATTATCCTCCAGGATCCGCCCCTCTCAGTGACACAGCCAGTGCTCGGACACTTTCCCTTCCCAGACTTGTCCTCACCCAAGATCGATCGGATCGCCCGGCGGAGCCGACGTTTAGTGGCTCGGGCAGACTCGTGTGTTTTCTCTGCATGCCGGGCGCGCTCTTCCTCTTCCCGCTCGTCCTCAATGTCCTTCTCGAGGGCATCGATGTGCTCCTCGTCATCCCGAATATTCTTACGAAGGTGTTCGAGCTCGTCGGCAATATGGTCTTCAGATATTCGTCGGACCTCCTCTCGAATAATTCTTTTCAGTTTGCTCTTGGTAATTCTCATTTGCTATCCTAGGCTGTAGATCCGCATATGCACGACGGTACAATATTATATATCCCTCTCGAGCCTATAAATCATCCATCAATATTAAGTCTGTCTCAGGAATAACTTGGATTAACTCATCAACTAAAACGTTGTAAAGCGGACCGAAGTGGAGGTTGTCCTGCAGGTGGGATAGTATGACCCCGCAGCGACCATCAAGAGCGTGTGCACAATAACGGCCGGCACCCGTTATGATCGCCACAACCACCAGGTCACCGGCGGACAGAGAGTGCGAGTCTGGCATCATCGAGCATCTCCTGGTCTATCTCAAGTGGGGAAGGCGGGAGTCGAACCCGCATGACTCTCGTCAGAGGATCCTAAATCCCCCGCGTATACCAATTCCGCCACATCCCCATCGATCAGTCAATAGGATATTGATCGTCATCCGCAGTGAAGTCGTCCACAGTGAAAGCACCCTCGTCTTCCGGGTACCTCGCCACCATCTCCATCAGAGCCTCTACTGTGCTCGGCGCCTCAATCCAAATAGATTTCCGATAATTGCGATCGTGGTGGCCGGGATGGTCCGGTCCGTACGGTTTGTGCCTTGTGCAACGAAATCTCCGCATTGTTCTGGTCATTTCATCTCCTTTTGCCTTGCTATTCATAATTATCGTCCAAGACTTGACAGCACATTGACTCGGCTGTCGGTAAGATATTTCTTGTGGATCAGCTTTATGTTGCCGCCCACCAAGATCATGTGCCAATTTGACACTCGCCGGCGAGCGTTGGGGCTCTCACCAGGATCGGTCAGCCGCGTCTTGCAGCCCAGGTATATTCCACACTGGGAGGATCGATTCTTAGCAGGGTCATCGACGGTGTATCCATGAACCACGATCAGATCCCCTACGTGTATTTTGGCTCGCATCCACAATCACCGTCTTTCTTCTTGTGCACCGCGGCAGACATCACATGCAGTCCAAATCCAGCCCACCCCACCCTGAGTGCCTGGATTGCCACAATTCTCGCAGGTCAGGACCGACATCGATTCTGCCATGCTGACCAAGCCCTCAATGAAGTGGTCGCCGCCGTCCCAGTAGAACCTCAGGCCACCAAACTTCTCCTTGACCTGGACGGCCTCAACCTGGTGGACGGGCCCGTGGTCCTCCTCGTGGAATTTTTTGTTGCGCTCAAATTCACCCTCACCATTGTGCTGATCCAGGTGATGCTGGATGTTGAGGCACAGCGCATCAAGCAGGTTGAACCAGCCGTCACCGGTTTCGATGCCCCAGCACATGCAGGTCTGATCAGGAGGGAGCTCCTTCTGTCCAAAGATGCGAGGGTACTTTTCGAACAATTTATCCTGCAGTTCTTTCTTCATCCGTCTCTCCGATCGCTCTGCGCCAGGCAGACTCCTCAGGGCGGATGGACCCTGCCCGGCATTCATGGACCACCCGCTTGAGATATAGATCCAACTTGTTATTCTGTTCCAACCAGTGCAACCTGTCGCTCGACAGACGGCCCAAAAAATATGTCCTGTTCTCTAGAAGCATTCCATCACGCTATCAGTGGGGACGTCGACATACTTGGTGCCGTCCCAATGTTTCAGGACCCGGGGCCACATTCCCCTGAGGGTCCCATCCGACCACATCACCCACCAGGTGCCGCCGTCGCCCTTCAGAAATCCGTTCTCCTCGTGGGACACAACGATCCCCAACGAACGGCCCGGACGACGAGCGGCACCCTTCATCTTGACCAGGTCACCCACTTTCATGATCACTCCTCGCCGCGCTCCGCATCATAGTCGTCCCGCTCTGTATCCAAAGACATTTCCATGATAGGAGCCCACGATCGTGTCTCGAGTGCCTTGTTCGATATGGACATGGCGGCCTTCTTCGGATCCATGTGTGTCATCTTATGAGGCAGAGTGCCGAAGCCCTTCCACTGGACACGCATCAGGTCCACGCAATCACTTTCCAACCCGGGATGCTGCAGTGCCTCATTCAGCTTATTGGCGGGATAGATGGCAAGCAGCCACCCATAAAACTCAGGTAGATTCGATACGACAAAAAAATATTCCTTCATCTGTTCCTCCTGTTTCACACCGAAGCGGCTGACTGCGAAAAAAGCACTTTAGATACCAATGGACACTGGGCAAGGATCTTCTTTTTTATACGCGTACGCATGTCAGCCAATGCTCTAAACTCTATAACACGCTCTTCCTCTTGAAGTCGAAACTCCCCCACCTCCTCCAGCACATCACACTTGGAGATGATGACGTGTGTGGTGCCAGTCATATTGATGGAGTGCACCAGCTTTGGCAGATCGAGCCACTTCACCTTTCTCCTGCGGCCGGTCGTCACTCCGTACTCATCTCCCACTTCACCAATTCTGGCCAGCACTGGATCATCCAGCAGTGCATCAGGAAAATCAGGATCGACCCCCGACCGGGTATCATAGATCTTTGCTGCGCCATAAATTCTTCTTATCTTCTGCGTCGGGAATCCCAGGCTGCATGCCCCATACGGAAGCGTGGTGCTGGACGTCACATAGGGATAGTTTCCCCAGTCCAGGTCGAGCCAGATCCCCTGGGCGCCCTCACAGAGGATCTCTCCCGACAGCTGCTCGTCCCACAGTCTCTCGGGCGGAAGGATGCTAGCAGCCCGTACGCCCACCCGGCTAGCCTTATCCGAATAGCAGGGCCCTATGCCGCTGCCAGTCGTGCCCAGCTTCTCAGCCGACTCGCGCTTGTCCTTGAGGATGTGTTGCTCAGTCACGACGTGCGCGCGGGGACTCACCCTCACCAGACTGCTGTCAAAGCCGTTCTCTTCGAGGTACTTCAGCTCTTCTTGAAACTTCCTTTCATTGATCACGCACCCGGGACCAATGATCGAAGGAATTCCAAAGAACACTCCAGCTGGAATTATGTGGGTCTTGTACTTTATGTTGTCGACGTAGATCGTGTGTCCAGCATTGCTCCCACCTGCCCAGCGACAGACGTAGCTGTACTTCTTACGCGCCGCCAGCCAAGCAGTGATCTTTCCCTTAGCCTCATCCCCCCAGGCCAACCCACACACAATGTCTGCAGCATCAATCATTGGAGTCTCTCACGCGTCTGCCTTCCGTCCCTGCATCATTCGGAGCTGTCCCATGTGTTCGTTGATCGATTCCTGCAGCATCTCAGTGTGTTGGGCCGACCACTTGCTGTTCTTCATCTCATCCAGCATAAACCAGAGCGATTCATTCTCGTCCCTCAACCGTGAGATCAGGTCTAGACACTTCTCCAGTGCGCCCTCAGTCACTGATGGGTCATCGGGCAACCGGCAGTCGTCTATCCAGCCGCGGATCTCTTCAAGGAGCGCTTTTTCGCTCTCTTCATCACTCATGTTTTCTCCTGTCATCCTGAAACTCAACTCCCAGCTTTAATCACTTTAAGATCTGGTCCATAAAAATATCAAGGACTTTCTTGCTCCGTCCAATCTCCGGGTGAGGACCCCACAGGATCACTTTCCCGGATCCGTACCCCTGTTCAATAATAGCAGGAGTCCCATCATTGTATTGAGCAATCCACTGGATAGATTCAACTTTATTCTCATCGCCCGGCTCTGCGAAGCGTGGTGCTGCAGCATACCTCACACTAGCCCTGTCATCTCCAAAGGATATTTGAGTCCTCTTCCACTTGAAGTCCGGGTGGCTCTTGTATGCCGGCCCTGAGACTGTGCCTGAGAAGAGGCCGAGGTCATAACCGGCGGTCTCCGTGACATCGATCCCCGCATAAACAACTCGGGACCCGGCGAAATAAGCTCCCGCACAGATCCCGATGTAGGTGCCCCCATGAGACACAAAATCCCTCAGCCTCTTTTTTCCTTCCTGAGTGATGTGTTTCGTGTATCCGGGATAGGCATACCCTCCTCCAAAGATTAAGGTGGAGAAGTCATCCAGTCCAAATGAGGCATCATTCAATTCGGCTCGCGAGACATAGCACGCATCCACAGAGTTCTTGCTAAGCAGCCGTCCTATCTTGACGGCTCCCTCGAGCCAGACGGCCGGCTGGATGTCTGTACTGTCGCTGTAGATCCCAATCGTCAATCTTTCTTGCTCTTCTGATTAGCTTCCATCACAATATAACAATATGGGAAAATAAACACGCCCAGGATAATCAGGCCCACAATCACTTCTTTCATCATTCTTCCTTCGTTAGATTTTCATAGTCGTCTGGATAGAGATCATAGATCCATTCACATAGCCACGGATGAAAACAGTGATTCAGAATTCTATCATCTATCCAGTCCAAGGTGGAAGCTAGCCAAATTCTAATATTTCGTACCATTCTCATCCACTCAAATAGGACCGGTGGGAGTCGAACCCACACTGGGGGGATTTTAAGTCCCCTGCCTCTGCCAATTGGGCTACGGTCCCCCTGCATATAAGATACACATCAACAAGCCAATGTTCATTTAATCCCATCTGACCGATGAGTTTCATTCAATTTTATAATCATTACTCACCGGTTTCGCCCCCTTGGGAAAATGAGAAAAGATAAAGTAGGGATAGTAATCGTCCGAGTAGTCAGTGCCGAACTCCAACCAGACGTGACCATCGGTAGTGTCAACTAATTGGTATACGGATTTAGAACCATCGCCCGGGCCAGTTCCATTGTCGACAGTTTTAATTCTCACAGTGCTGATGGGCGTCCGGAAGAAGTTAGAGTCATCCTCGTCTGTAAATTCAATGGCTCCCAAATAGGAACGATACCCGTCGTCCTCGTCCTCAAGGACCTTGAAGACCACCCCATTGACATTGAAGGTGGAGCTCCCATAGTCGGCTCCATAATAGTCCAGGTCCATGCCTAGGAGGGCCAGGAAATGATTTTTTACTAAGTTATAAAACCCTTCATTAGCCGTGTCATTATATATTCCGCCAAAAAAATCATGATCACTCACTGCAATCCTCCTCGCAGAATGGTCTAGGGTACCGACAACGCCGGCAACAAGACTATTATACCATCCCTGAGGAGTATCTGCACGGAATTTATCCTTAGACTGTCAGACTTGGAACGATGTGCCGCAGCCGCATGAGCGCTTGGCGTTGGGATTGCTGAACTGGAAGCCGCCGCCCATCAACGAATCATCAAAGTCGACGATCGTGCCGTTGACGTACAGATAGCTCCGCGGATCCACTGCAACTCGTACGCCGTGACTACTGAAGATGCGGTCATTGGTGCGCGCTGTGGGCTCTACGATCATGACGTACTCATAGCCTGAGCAGCCGCCGGCCGAGACGCCCAAACGAATTATGGAGTCCGGACCGTCCATCATTCCAGCTACATGATCGGCTGCAGCCTGTGTCAGTTCAATTGCCATGATATAATCCCTAGGGTGCCTTATTAAATATCCTAGGAGTCATCCGCTCTCCAGAATTTCTCAATAGTCCAATCGTGGAATCGATCCCCCCAAGCCTTAGGCAAAAAAGGCATGAGTGGGTGGGCTACACAATTGTGAATCACACTGCCAATCCAATATTTCATCGATCACTTTCTCCTTCTCTCTCTTGGATAACTTCTTGAATCTGGCCTCTGCCTTCTGTGCTTCAGATCTGCTCGAATAAGGCATGCTCAACTGTAGCTCAACTGGACGACGAGACCTTGTATACTTCGCGCCGCGCTTGCTAGTGTTGTGCTCCCGAATGCGACGCTCCAAATCGGTTGTGACGCCGGTATACAGGGAGCCGTCGCTGCAGCGGACCACATAGAGAAACCATCCGCCGTTCATGCTCCGGTGTTCTCGCTGACCACTTCAAGCTGGGAGTCATACCAGGTCTCCTCCCTCCCGTCGGGATACAGCACATCGAGCTTAAGCTCAGTCTCCCGGGGTTCATTTGGCCAGGCTGCTCTGACTGCGACGACCAAGGCAAAATCTAGATGCGCCGGCACCTGCTCCGCCCAGGGCTGTTTTCGGACACGGACTAAATCACCTATCACCATAGAGTCACTCCGTTAAATTGGGCGTGTGCTTCTCAAAGAATCGATCCCATTCGTCTGATGGCGCGCCGGTCGTAATAAATTCGTGCTGCTGCAGGGTCAAGCACGACGGCCTGGCCCGGCGACCCAGCTCACCTGGCTGCACTGAGTCCAACTCCCCTTGGGTGATGGGGAGGTCCATTGTGTACGTGATTCCTGTGAACATGGATTTTCTTGTGATGATCATTTCTGCGCCTTGGCCTTTTTTTTCGTTTTTAGTGCAGCCTTCGCCTTCGCTTTGACTGTGGTGATGTTGGTTGTTTTGACGGCATACCGAAGACCCAGAGGTCCGACCCTCTTGATCTTGGTAGTGTCACCCTTAATAAAGCCTTTGTCCACCAGACGCCGGCCGTGGTCGACCGCCTCCTCATATGAACCGTACGTGGCCACAGTCTTCCAGGGTCTTGAATGTTCGCAATGCATAATGTCTCCTCCAAAATTCGGGCACCAGGACTCGAACCTGGATTGCCGGCTTCAAAGGCCGGTGTCCTGCCATTGGACGACGCCCGACTGCCTAGGGTGAATTGAGATAGGACTCGATCACCTCTTCCAAATTCTCCAGTTTCTTAGCATCCTTCAGAACTTTTCGTGCATATGCAGTGCCGTGCTTGGTGGCCCTCCAACTGCTCTCAGGGCAGTTGGAGGGCCCTGCGTTGTAGATGCAGAGGGTCCACTTCAGGTTCCTGTCCGAATAGAGTTTCACCCCCTTTTTTCTTGTGTAGTTGCTCTCGATCCACCTGATGGCCTGTGCCGCTAATACAATCGACAGGTTGCCGTCGCTCTTTATCTCGTTGCAGCTGTAGCGCCTGTCGGAATAGCGGCTGGTATATTTTGGAAGCTGCTGCCCCAGGCCACATGCACCGGCCTTGTTGGGTCCGACCTTGGGGTTAAAATTGGATTCTTTCTTTATCAATGACATCAGAATTTCAGGGTCTACATCATACGTTTGACTCACCTCAACGATCGACTGTGCATATTCACATGCTGATTGGTAGTTGGTGTATTCCGTTCCGAATGAGGCCATGTAGGCCAGACAAAGTAACTGCGCTTTAAACATCATTGGAATCTCTTCCCTCCTTGTAGTTTCATGTGTGAGCGTCCAGAGCTTTCCCCAACAGGTCGATCATACTTTTGACCTCGATGCGCTGGTTGTTCTCTCCGTACGTCGTGTTAAAAAATATTGAACTGTTCTGATTGGGAATGCTGATGTCCACTCCGGCGTCGGTAACCTGCAGGGTAAACTCCTTAAAATCGAGCTTTCCTTGAGTGAAGTCCGGCATCTCCGGGAGAATTTCTATGTAGCAGAGGGAGTCCGGATGACAGACCGATCGCTCCCCGGCAAAATTCTCAAGGACAAAGAAGCCCCGATCGTGCTCAACAACCCTCGCCACATAATAATCGCCCGGATCCCAGGCTATCTTAACGACGTCGCCAACCTTCACGTGAGCTCCCCATCATAGATTGGAGGGAGTGTGCCGGTAAAGCATTCGGGTGGAGGACCGAGTTTGGCCATGGCCGGCGGTCTCGTTCCTGGGTAGCGGTCCGACCACGACGTCATGGCGCTGTCAAAGGCCTTCCCCCAGGCTCCCATGGTGGCTAGCCTTCTTTCACGCGGGACGTCCAGCAGTTGCTCGATGTGCTTGTTCAATTCTCTGTCAGTCATCACACTCCTCCGGTTCCAGGTTCAATCGATCAATCTCCGACTCTAGGAGAGCTTGCAGCCGTATCAGGTTAACATAGACGCCAGGCTTGTATGCCGGCGCCAATATTTTGGTTATATGCAGGGCAATAAATTTCTTAAGGTAGGGTTTGATGTCCTCAAGTAGAGCTACCACTTCTTTTAAAAGAGCCTGATCGATCACTTCTCTTCCGGATCCGGCTCGGCCTTCTCGGTGCAATTTTTAATTTCCTGTTTGATCCGCTTCTGCACATCCAACAGATCGGCATAAACATTATAGTAGTCACACTCGTCATCACTGTACAGATAACACTTGACGTCATCAAGCAGTTTGTTGATATCCTTAAGGAGCTTCACGTCGTGCGTAAGCCCAGGTCCTTGCGTCACGTGATCCTCGCTCCCCTGCAGGTACTGATCTTGATATTTGCTCCAACCACTTTCGATCCTGTTGCTGAACTCAAAGAAACCCAGACGTGTCGAACCGTCCTGGACTGAGCCGCAGTTTCTGCCTAGAATATCCTCGAGAAAAGCCAGACGCTCCGAGTGGTTACCATTCATGTTGATTCCCGTTTCATGCTGAAAAGGGTGTGACGCTTCATTGTAGCCACACCCGATGCCCTGTATAAGTATTGAAGTCAACCTTATATCATTTCTTCTCTTGCCGGCACCCATTTATGGTACCCATTCGACCAGACGATCGATTCAACGTCTGCGGTCTCGTAGTCCACTGTGTAGCGATACTGCGCCCCACCGTGATGATCGTCCCAGTTCTCCTCGTCGATCACGTACGGATCATCGTCATCCATGAGCTCGGTGACACGCTTACTGCAGTTCCACGACTCAGGACAGTGGAACGACCGCATGCCGCCTCTCCCCTGGGCCTCTGCAATCAGCACGGCCAGGCACGTCGTCGTCTTCTCCTCGAGGAAAGACCGAATTCGCCCCTTCATTGAGTCACCGTCGTGGTGGACGTAACAGCCACTGATCGAGCCGTCCGGGAACCGGACGCTCAGGGTTGAGTGCGTCGACATCTATGCCTCCCAGACGTTGATGACCGCAGCGTTGTAGGGCTCGTGGTAGTAGCGCTCCCGCTTGCCCATCGCCTCGAGCATCAGATTGACCACGCCGTCGACAGTGTACCAGTCTCGGCCCTCGATGTGGGGGTAGCCAAAGCCGTCATTTGGGATCCCGCTTTCACAGTAGATCTCCAGGACGGATTCTGGAGCCCACTCGCCGGGTGCCTTATCCCCAAGATAGACGTCCCTCTTGGTCGCGGCCGCCAGGTACTCATCAAGCTCCTTGTCTCCGCAGCCGAAGACTTGGACGATGGCGTCGCGGTAGAGCTTTCGAACGGTTGCTCGGTTCATTAGATAATCCCCTGCTGAAAGTTGACATGTGTCGCAGCGCTCATCGCCACCGACTAGACTATTATACCACGCCAGGACAGGATCTGCACGGACTTTAAGTCATCCACTTTCACAGATCGTCTCGAGCCGGTGCTCATCCCACCAACCGGTCATGTTGCGGTACATCCAGAACACTTCCCATTGATTAATCATGCACCGCCGCTCAGGACCATTGATAATAAGCCCCACCTGATCGCGCCGGCCGCCTTCGATATACAACACCAGATCACCGACTTTCATCTTCCGCTCCCGCATAGACCACGCCGGCCAAGAGCTCCCAGCAGCGCGCCAGCTCCATCTCCTGCTGGTCCTTGGTCAGGGACGGGCAGCGATACCCCGCAAGGGCCATGCATGCCTCCCTGATAAGCTCTTCGTATTTTTCTTTATGCATTTCCATCTTTTACGAGACTCCAATCTTGAAAATTGTTCTTTGTGTAGCCAATCAATAAATACCACCCTGGATTATCGGCCTCAGTCTTGGTAAGAGTGATTGTTTCTCCGCCAAGAGGTTCAAGGATCGACCGGTGAAAGCTGTCATACCCGCTTCGCTTAGAGCTAAGAATTGCACTAGCAGCAGATATCAGCGTTCCTTCACCAAAGTAACTGATGTCGAAATACTCACACTGATCGCGGTCCAGGTAAATGTGGATAAGTTTGTCTTTCATGTAGTCTCCTGTCACCATCGGCAACAGCTGTACCTCTTCTTCCGAGGTGAGTTATATAGGAAGCACCAAATCACTGACTTTCATAAGACCTCCAGTCTCTCTTTTTCAATCCAACTCAGCTGCCCACAGTCCCACAGGACCTCGACAACCGGAAAAATACGCTCTCGCCGTGAACCGAACCCGTCATGAATCATCATTGGGAAGTCGAGCCTGAGAACAATGCCGGCGCCGCTCAGGGTGACCGGCGACCTGGAATGCATAGGGTTTTCCTCGTCAGCAAATCGTACCAGGTCACCCACTCTCATTATTCTTTTCCCGTCTCAGAAGGACCAGCTTCTTCTTGTTGATCCGCCGAGCCATGAACACATTGGCAGTGGTCGACCCATCCTCCATCATAACCTCGGCACATTTGGCGGTGAGCCGGACCACCAGCCCGTTGACCACCCGGGTGTTGTTGGGCATTAAGCAGGCCACGTAGTCCCCGGGTCGAATGGCCTCTTCCATTTCAATCTGCCGGCGCTTCTTGACGGTGGCAACAGCCTCCTTCCTAGTGGAGAACAGTTTACTCAGAGCGGTCCTCCCGTAACGAGGAGGTTTGCCTGTGTCGGCCCAGAGGGGCTCTGCCGCCTCAGGGGGTACTGCCGCCTCTCTCTCAAGGACGGCATGATAGGGTCCGACTGCAAGGATTAAAAATGGGCCGGCCACATACGGCTTTACCCGGGTTTGCGATCCATACTTCTCACGCTTCGTAGTCTCAATGGTCCACACATTTTCACCGGCTCTCATTTGGACCTCCATTAGCAGAAGTTCAAGGGTTCAGCAGCGCTCAGCGCCGCCGACAAGACTATTATACCACATCCAAATTGAATCTACACGGATTCTCTTCTTTTCACCCGGCCTGCAAACCACAGCTGCCGGCACACCGGCAGGTTCTTGTCGATTGCGCTGTAGCTCATGGTGGTGCCGTCGGGAAGCCTGACACAAAAGTGACCCCAGGGATTGCTCAGAAAGCCTCGCCATCCTCGGCCCGGCTCAGACCACCCGGGGCGCCACTCGAGCCTCCCACCCAGCTGACGCCTGATAGCAATTGCTCCGAGAAAGCAGTTGGACTTGGCGCCCGTCATTGGTCCTCCCTGAGCTCAGCCGGCCGGACGCGTTCAATTCGTGGGCATGAAACAAACGGACAACACTGACTCGGTCCGGACCACATCACTTCAAGACGAACATCGCGCTCGAGGGGGTAGGTTACAAACAGTTCAGAACTGCTGGGATCCTCGGGGGTCGCCAAGACCACGCCGATCATATCCCGTCTTCCGGAGTATCCCGGAGCATCCTCGGGATCATCCCACCTCACCAGATCACCGACATTCATTTATGACCTTCAAATATTTGTGATCAATGGGGTAGGGACCACTGAACCTTGGGTTTGTCATCCAGTAAATAATCATATGCTTGGCGCCAAAACCATCAATCCACGGCTCAGTCGCAATTCCTAACTCTTCCTCGCCAGGGTTTGTCCATCGTACCAAATCACCGACATTCATCCATCACCTCGAGATATTTAGGGTAGACATCGAGCAGCTCCCCCGCGGGGAACAGGACTTTAGCAACCCTCCCTAACAGACCGACGTCATACAGCTCGCATAGGAGTCCACGAATTTTGAATTTGAATATCGCGCGATTGTGTACCGTGACGCCCTCAAGCGGAATGTAATCCCCCAGGCCCAACATCATGGCCTCCAAAGCGCATAGCTCCCAGTTGACCAGATCACCAACCTTCACGAGATCACCCCCAGTTCCTCTATCTTTTCCCAGGTGAACTTCCGAGACTCGGACCACCAGACGAGCCAAAGCCGTCCGGACCACTGTGGATATGGTGCCTCTTCAGCAACAATGCCGAGACCCCTCGGATCCATCAGGGAGGTGTCGATCAATTCAGGGCAGTTCATTTGGACCAGGGCACCCACCTTCATGAGATTACCTTCATGAAATCACCGTAGTAGTGAATCATCTTGCCGGCAACGAGGACGTTAAACATGCCTCCCCAGCAATGGCCGTCAGAGACTGGGCCGTCGACGATCATGCCAGTTCTGCCCAGCAGCCCGGCCGGTTCACGAGGGGGCTCTCCCTTGTAACGCGGGGGAGCACACACAAACTCAATTAGCGCACCATGGGGATGCTGTTGATCCAGCCCCGTCCATTGAGGTTTCATCTCACCACCTTCACCGGGCTCAAGCCGTCCAGGCGCACCCCTTGGGGGCGAGTCACAACGTCAAACAGCCCGACGTAACCCCACTCCATGGCGAACACAGGTCCACCGTCCTCGGGCGCCCAGCCATCACGGCCTCCCTTTATGCAGACCTTATAGCAGAAGGCGTCCGTGATTATTCCCACGGCGCCCTCGTCAAGGCCATGCATGGTCGTGGTGTCGTCGGCAATTGCAACGACCAAGTCTCCGACCTCAAACTTTTGCTCGGGAACATTCACCCGACCACCTCCAACAGTTCCCGCTTGATATAGACCGTGCGACCGGTCTCGGTGCACAGAACCGCGGCCATTCCGGGATGGCGTCGGTAGCTGTAGACCGGAGCACAGCGCGCGCGGAGCAGGGTGTACACACGATCGCGATGGAGGCTGACCGCGCGACAGGTGGGAGGCAGCTTGGTGTCTCCGCCGGACGTCATCCCCTTGGAAGCGTCGCTGTCACGCCAGGCCTTGAGCTCCTCCTCGGTGACCAGGGAAGTTCCCTCGACGACTCCATCCTCATCGCAACGGTAGTTGGTGAGAGGCCGACGACGACCGCCGCCGCTCTCCTTGCTGAAGCACTTGGCGGCGTTGAGCCGAACCAGATTTCCCTTGCGCATTAGAACCTCCGAACTGAAGTGGATTCGCTGAGGGCGCCCTCGCCCCCTGACAAGTCTATTATACCACCCTAGGGGAGGATCTGCACGAATTTTAAAAGGAAGATTGGTTTTTAGGCCGGCGAACTATGCCACAGCCATCAACTCGAGGTCCCGTTGGGAGGTGTGCATCTGGTGGCTGCCCTCGCCTGGGATCAGCACACTGTAGTAAGGACTGTTATAGACTATTACATTCAACACCACACCGATCTTGCCGGCATCTCCGAGACGGATTTGTCGCTTGTTGTTCTTAAAGCGGACCATATCTCCCTCGTTGAACTTGGGATTGGGCGGGCAGACTGCATTGATCATCTGTGTGGGGTTGTCGACGAAGTGTCCGGCAAAGTGGTCCGTGTAGGGATCGGAGCGATCGTTCTCCCCCTGCACGTGGTAGTTGCAGGTCTCCGGACCATTCCCGTTAAGGAGCCATGAAATTATCTGGCCGTTGTGTGTGGCGCAGTATCGACTGCCCTTCATACTCACCGACCCCTTACCCAGGGCCCTCTCAACCTTTGCAATCAACTTCTCGTTGTGCATGAACCGTCCTCTTATTTGAATGATTGTGAGGCTATAGCCCCGCTGACATGTCTATTATACTACGCCCAGAGGTAATCTACACGAGAATTCAGTGCACGGTGAGCCAGAACATACCCTTGATCGCCAGTGCGCCGACGATGCCAATGATCATCAGGGCCAGGCAAGAGCGCCAGCAGAAACTCCAGAAGCTCATGATAGCCCCCGATAATTCTGCTCCTCGGCGTCGTCCCGCTGTTTTCTCCAAAATTCATACGCCTTTTCAGACAGGTCCTGCTCTGGATCGAATTGAAGGAAGGGCTCAAGATTGACAATGACAGCCTCCGCCATCTCAACATCCCATCCGTGTTCTGTTAGAGTCTCACCATACGTCTGCACTAATGCATCCGCAACCATCTGTGTTAATCGTCGCCTGCCCATTTTTTTCAATTACTCTTCTCCCGGGGTTGAATGGACTTTGCAGGAATCGAACCTGCAATTGCATGGGGGGTTGTTCAGAATTTACCATGTCATGGCGCATATACTGCTTAGCGCCCTGCCCCGCCAGCTATCCACGAGCTGGTCTCAAGTCCATACTGCACTCAGCGTACAGTGATCACAAGTTGGTCTGAGATTTGCTGATCTTAACCAAATCTCTTTGAACATTCTGTACGTTGCGGTGAAGCAAGTATACTGCTCCACTAATGATAATAGTGCTAAAACCGAAAAGTGCTAATTCCATCTTATCCTCCTTCTGGATTAGGTTCGAGCAATTATATGGTGCCCGACCTAGGTTGTATAATTTGACGTCACTTACACAAATTCTGCATCGATCACATCCTCGGCCGGTGGCGGGTACGGAATGTCTGGTCGCTCAGGGTGGTGCCCAGTAGGTGTGGCCTGCTTGTACATTTCCTGCCCGACCGCCTGAGCTGCAGCCGACAGAGTGGCCACCGCACCGTTGATCTGATCGGCATCGTCTGACTCCAACGCATCCTTGGCCTCCTGCAGGGCGGCCTCGAGTCCGGAGGAGACCCCATCTGAGATCTTCTCCCGATTCTCGTCGAGCAGCTTCTGCATCTGATAGACCTGCCCATCCAACTGATTCCTGCTCTCGATGCGCTCACGCCGGCGCTTGTCAGTCGACTCGTGCTCCTTGGCCTCACGCACCATCTGATCGATGTCTGCATCCGTCAGCCCGGAGTCGTTGGTGATGGTGATCTCCTGCTTCTTGCCGGTGGCCTTATCGATGGCCGAGACACTCACAATGCCGTCCGCATTGATGTCGAAGGCAACCTCAATCTGAGGAACGCCTCTGGCAGCCGGAGGAATTCCGTCCAGGTGCAGGTGTCCGAGCAGTCTGTTGTCCTCGGCCATCTCACGCTCCCCCTGGAGGACTTGAACGTCGACGCTGGTCTGACCATCACCCGCAGTCGAGAAGATCTCAGACTTGCATGCGGGAATGGTAGTGTTGCGCGGAATGAGGACAGTGGTGACACCGCCCAGGGTCTCAATGCCCAGGGACAGCGGAGTCACATCCAGCAAGAGGATATCCTTGACGTCCCCTGCCAACACGCCGCCCTGGATTGCAGCGCCCAGTGACACCACCTCATCCGGATTGACGGTCTGGTTCGGTGCCTTGCCGAAGAACTTCTCCACGGCCTGTTGCACGATCGGCATTCGGATCGAGCCACCAACCAGGACCACCTGATCGATGTCTTTCTTCTTCAGGCCGGAATCCGATAGCGCCTTGCGGCACGGCTCCAATGTCTTCTGAACCAGGTCCTCCACGAGGCTCTCAAATTTGGATCGGCTCAGACGCACGTCCATGTGCTTGGGACCGGCTTGATCTGCCGTCAGGAAGGGCAGATTAATTGTGGTCTCCAAGATGCTGGACAGCTCAACCTTTGCCTTCTCCGCGGCGTCCTTGAGACGCTGCATCACCATCGGATCGCCACTGACGTCGACACCGGTGTCACTCTTAAACTCTTTGATCAAGTGGTCAATGATCCGTCGGTCGAAGTCATCTCCGCCCAAGTGCGTATCGCCATTGGTGGACAGCACCTCTACGGTTTTTTCCCCAACCTCGAGAATGGAGATGTCGAATGTACCGCCTCCAAGATCGTAGACTGCAATTCGCTCATCCGCCTTCCTGTCCAGCCCATATGCTAGGGCTGCAGCGGTGGGCTCATTGATAATGCGACGGACAATGAGTCCAGCAATCTTGCCGGCATCCTTGGTGGCCTGCCTCTGTGCATCATTGAAGTAGGCCGGGACAGTGATCACGGCCTCAGTGACAGTCGTGCCCAGATAATTCTCAGCGGAACGCTTGAGCTTAAGCAGAATTTTTGCTGCAACCTCCGCCGGAGCATGGGCCTTGTCGTCGATCTCGAAAGAAGCACCGCCGGCAGAATTCTTGACCACCTCGAAAGGCATCAATCCGGCCTCTTCCTGGACCTCCTCCCAGCTCCCGCCAATGAAGCGCTTGGAAGAGTAAATCGTGCGATCCGGGTTTGTCACGGACTGTCTGTTTGCCACGTGGCCGACGAGGATCTCTCCGTCCTTTGTGTAGGCCACCACAGATGGAGTTGTACGATGTCCCTCCTCGTTGGTGATCACCTTGGGCTCATTGCCCTCCATGACTGCGACAACTGAGTTGGTAGTACCTAGGTCGATACCGATGATTTTCTGTTTGTCCACGTTTATCTCCTCAGATGGTTACCAGGCTCGAACATAGACTTTTTCGAGCTCTTATATATAATTTAATTCAGAAACCCTGTATGTACAAAATATTTTCAACGCACCCGGGAGGATTCGAACCTCCAGCCTGCGGTTTCGAAGACCGCTGCTCTATCCAGTTGAGCTACGAATGCACAGCACGCCCTGGAGGATTCGAACCTCCGACCCACGGCTTAGAAGGCCGTTGCTCTGTCCAACTGAGCTAAGGGCGCTCACTAACAAATCGGGATAGCAGGATTTGAACCTGCGACCCTCTGCTCCCAAAGCAGATGCGCTGCCAGACTGCGCCATATCCCGTCTTATGTATATAGTCCCAAGGGGAATTGAACCCCTGTCTCCGCCGTGAAAGGGCGGCATCCTGGCCTCTAGACGATGGGACCTAAAATAGTGGAGAATGTCGGGCTCGAACCGACGACCCTCGGCTTGCAAAGCCGATGCTCTCCCAACTGAGCT
>LWDU01000047.1_pt1 | contig 42165 bp, 33 predicted proteins | sample 727161 | NCBI WGS metagenome assembly LWDU01 (sample SAMN04566230, study PRJNA314399) | hydrothermal vent metagenome | isolation source: deep sea hydrothermal plume seawater | place: Mexico: Gulf of California, Guaymas Basin | collected 2004-07-11
CCGCACTTCCTTGAATCGGAGAGTTAATTGCGTTTCTTTCAGAAAAACTTCTTAGAGTAAAATTTCTAGAATCAATATCTCTTAAATATCTCCTCCTTCCTAATAAAGTTTCTACATACTTTTTTTCTCGAGCTTTAATTATAGTATTGTCTATATAATTTTTTACATCATAAAATTTATTAAAATATGCGTCTATAATTTCTTTCGCTTCAGCTCTTGAGATTTGTAAATTTTGAGATAAGCCAAACGGAGAAATACCATAAATTATTCCAAAATTAACTTCTTTAGCCTTCCTTCTCATGGTATCATCCACAGAACTCAACGAAACATTAAATACTTTAGAAGCTGTTAGTTTATGAATGTCTTGTCCTTCTTTAAAAGCTTTAATCATTTCTTTATCTTGACTAAAATCCGCCATTATTCTAAGCTCTATTTGTGAATAATCTGCAGCAAGAATAATGTTATTTTTGTTTCTAGGAACAAATGCAGATCTTGTTTTTCTTCCTAATTTTGTTTTTATAGGTATGTTTTGTAGGTTGGGTTTATTAGAGCTCAGCCTCCCTGTTACTGTTACCGCTTGTGTATAATCTGTATGAATTAAATTGTCTTTATTAGAAACCATTTCTGGAAGAGCATCCACATATGTGGATTTTAATTTTTTATACTCTCTATATTGAAGCACTAGGTCTACAACTGTATTTTTTTTCGATAATTTTTGTAAAACACTTTCACTTGTTGAATATTGTCCCGATTTTGTCTTTTTTGGTTTATCTTCAATTTTTAATTTTTCAAATAAAACGTTGCCTAATTGTTTGGGCGAAGAAATATTAAAAGTTTCTCCTGTTTTATTATATATTTTTATTTCTGTTTTATTTATTTTTTGGAATAATTCTTTAGACATAATAGTTAAAAAATCTACGTCTATATTTACACCATTACTTTCCATATCAGCAAGAACAAATAACAAGGGTTGTTCAATTTTTGTCAACAACTTTTCTAATTTTAATTTAATAATTTCTTTTTCCAAAATACTTTTAAGTCTAAAAGTTACGTCTGCATCTTCACATGCATATTTATAGATATCTTTAACAGGAATATCTTTCATGTTTTTTTGATCTACCCCCTTTTTTCCAATTATATCTTCAATAGGTATTGTTTTGTGATTTAAAAAATTTTCAGAAATAGAATCTAATTTGTGGCTGGTTTCTGGGCTTATCAAGTAATGTGCAAGCATGGTGTCAAAAATATTTTGAGATATATTAATGTTGTATTTTTTCATAATTTGAACATCATATTTTAAATTATGTCCTATTAAAACAACAGATTCATTTTCTAAAATTGGTTTTAAAAGACTTGTGACATTTTTTCGGTCTTTTTCATTTAATGTCGGAATATAAAACGCTTGTTTTTGTTTATATGAAACTGATATTCCAACCAGTTCTGCTTCCTGAATATTTAAGCTTGTTGTTTCTGTGTCAAAAGATATCTGTTTTTGTTTTTTTAGTTCCTCAACAAAAACATACATCTCAAGAGAAGACACAACAGAATAGCTAACTTTTTCAGATTCTATAGTTTCAAGATTAGTAGAAAAAAATCCCAACTGAGATCCTAATGGTTTTTCTTCTTCTTGTTCTTGTTCTATTAAAAGGCCCATATTATAAATTCTCTTTTTAATAGTTCTAAACTCTAAATCTTCAAGTAAAGCCAAAAGCTTTTCTGTATTTGGTTTTGACAAAACCAAATCTTCAAATGTTGTGGATACAGGAATGTCTGTTTTTATTTTTGCTAATGATTTAGATAAAATAGCAGAATCTGAGTGTTGTGTAATTCTATCACCCAAAACGCCTTTTATTTCTGCTTTGTTTTTAATTACTCCTTCAACAGAATCGTATTTAGCCAACAATATCTGCGCTGTTTTTGGTCCAACACCTGGTATCCCAGGAATATTATCTACACTATCACCCTGAAGCCCTAAAAAATCAATTACTTGATCTACTCTATTTATTTTAAATTTATTTAACACCTCTTTTTCTCCTAAAATAGCTGCCCCCCTTCCCATAAATGCTGGCTTATATAAAAAAACATTAGAAGATACTAATTGAGCAAAATCCTTATCTGGAGTCATCATGAAAATTTGAGTTTCTTTTTCTTTTGAGAAAATGTTTGCAAACGTTCCAATAATATCATCTGCCTCAAACCCATCTTTTTCTAAAATAGGAATATTAAAAGATTTTATTATTTTTTTTATATAAGGAATAGCAACCTGAATATCTTCTGGTTGTTTCTGTCTATTGGCTTTATACTGTTTAAACATTTTAAGCCTAAAAGTTGGTGCTTTAGTATCAAAAGCAACACCTATATGAGAAGGGGTTTCTTTTTTTATAACCTCTAGAAGGGTGTTAAGAAAACCATAAATAGCACTAGTGTTTATTCCTTTTGAGTTAATAATAGGGTTTTTACTAAAAGCAAAGTGGGCTCTATATATTAAGGCCATAGCGTCTAAAAGAAATAATTTATTTGGTTTTATCAAGTTGCTTTTTTTAAAATAAACAAGAAAAAATTAATCTGTATATTAGGCTTAAAATACAAAAATGATTTTAAAAAAATCAACTTATTGGATAGTATTATTGTTAATTTCCTCTTTTATTAGTGTTGGTTATTATAATCAATTGTCAACGTCAGATGTAACAGCTGCTCTTAAGATTTTTAATATAGAGTTCTCTAAAAAAAATACAAAAACTTTATTGCCATACATTAAAAGAAATCAAAAAGGATACGCTAACATGAGAACCTTTGTGCTTAACAAAAATACCCAACCTGCTTTTTCTTTTAATGTACCTACAAAACACACACAATATATAAATCTACAATTTGAAGAAGACAGCTCCTCTATAATTAAAGATGAAAAAGAAATTGCTTTTTTACCAATAAGTAAACTAGCTTATTTGATAAAAAATAAATTAATTTCTTCAGAAGAATTAACAAAAATTTATCTTAACAGAATTAAACAATACAACAAAGATTTAAATGTAATTGTTACCCTTACTGAAAAATTAGCAATTAAACAAGCTAAAAAAGCTGATTTAGAATTAAATAAAGGTTTGTATAGGGGGCTGTTACATGGAATTCCATATGGAATTAAAGATTTAGCTTCATTTCCTGGATATCCTACAACTTGGGGTGCCGAGCCATATAAAAATCAACTTATTAATGAGAAAGCAGAGGTTATACGAATTCTTGAAGAAAACGGTGCTGTTATGCTTGGAAAATTATCTTCAGGAGCATTAGCTAGAGGTGACGTTTGGTTTGGAGGTAAAACAAAAAACCCATGGGATTTAAATCAAGGCTCCAGTGGGTCTTCTGCCGGTTCTGCCTCGGCAACTGCTGCTGGACTTGTTGGTTTTTCTATTGGAACAGAAACACTTGGGTCTATTATTTCCCCGTCAACAAGATGTGGTGTAAGTGGATTAAGACCAACATACGGAAGTGTTAACACAAATGGTTTTATGACTTTATCTTGGAGTATGGATAAAATTGGTCCTATTGCTAGAACAGCAAAAGGTTGTGCTATTGTTTTTAATGAAATACAAAAAAAAGAAGGATTAAACAAAATAAACAAACCCTTTAACAAAAATGTAAAGAATTTAAAAATTGCTTTTCTTGAGGATCTTTTCTTAAACGACACCTCAAGATATGCTAAAAACAACACAAAAACATTAGCTTTTATACAAAAGAAAATACCAACTTTACACCCAATATCACTTCCAAAAAATTTTCCTTTTGATGTTTTTGATATCATATTAAGGGCTGAAGCGGGTGCTTTTTTTGATGAATTTTTGTTAACAAAAAAAGACAAAACTATGGTTGAACAAGGTGAAAAATCAAGAGCAAACTCATTAAGACAATCCAGGCTTATTCCTGCTGTTGAATATATTCAAGCCAATAGGTTTAGAACAAAGCTTATTGAAGAAACAAACAAAATATTTAACAACTACGACATAATAATTTCTCCAAGTTTTGGGAAAAACCAACTATTAATTACAAATTTAACTGGCCACCCAGCCATTTCTATTCCAAACGGGTTAGATGAAAACAACAGACCAACAAGTATTACTTTTATTGCAAATTACTACCAAGAAGATGTTTTGCTTTCGTTTGTTGATTTAATTCAAAAAGAAACAAACCACCACCTAAACAAACCACCATTGTTTTATTAAATTCAAGTTGCGCTATGAAGTGTCAAAAAGAAAAATTTATTCTAACAGGAAAAAATACATATTTAAATTGTGCTTACATGTCACCTATGCTTAAAAAGGTTGAAAAAGCAGGAATAAAAGGATTAAAAAGAAAAAGAAAACCATATAACTTATTGCCAGAACATTTTTTTGACGAAGTTGAAACACTACAAAAAAATTTTTCGAATCTTATTAATTGTAAAGAACACAAAAGAATTGCTATTATCCCTTCTGTTTCATATGGTTTAGGAAACATAACAAATAACACAACCATATCAAAAGGAGAAAATGTTGTTTTGGTTCAAGACCAATTTCCTAGTAATGTTTATCCGTGGTTAAGTTTAACAAAAAGAAATAACGCAGACATTATATTTGTAGAAAGACCAAAGGGTGTTAATAATGTTGGAGAAAATTGGAATAAAAAAATAATCAAATCCATATCTAACAAAACGAAAGTGGTATCAATTGGAACAATTCACTGGGCTGACGGAACTATTTATGATCTACAAAAAATAAGAGAAAGAACAAATGAGGTTGGGGCGAAGTTTATTCTTGATGGCACACAATCTATTGGTGCTCTGCCTTTTGATGTAAACAAATTAAAACCAGATGCTCTTATTTGTGCTGGCTACAAATGGTTAATGGGCCCTTATGGTATTGGTTTAGCTTATTATGGTTCTGCTTTCGATGATGGAATACCCATTGAAGAAAGTTGGGTAAATAGAAAAGACAGCAAGGTATTTTCGCAATTGGTTAATTATAAAGATAGTTATGGTGATTTAGCTAAAAGATATAATGTGGGGCAACAAAGTAATTTTATTAATATCCCTATGTTAAACCAAGGTATAAAGCAACTTCACGCGTGGGGTGTTAATAATATTCAAGAGTATTGTAAAAATATAACAAAAGAAGGGTTAAAAACAATTGATAAAAACAAGATTTGGTATGAAGAAGGTGATTATAGAGCTTGGCATTTGTTTGGTTTATCTCCAAAAAAAAATTTAAAAAAAATATTAAAAAAAATAAGAGAAAAAAACATTCATATATCTTTAAGAGGAGAAACAATTAGAGTTTCTCCCAATGTATATAATAACAAAAGAGAACTTGACAAATTTTTTAACACAATTTCAAAAAATATTTAACCCTATTCTTCTAGGATTGTTTCTGTTTCCCCCTTATATTCTTTGTGGGCAATTTCAAAAAATAGAAACCACACCACCAAACCTAAAGTGGCATTATAAAAAAAGCGAAAACTTTAAAGTTCTTTTCCCAAAAAATTTAGATTCTATAGCTAATTACACAATTAATTACCTAGAAAATAACATAAAAAACATAAAAATAAGTCCTGATTTTAAAATAAGAAAAAGCCCTATAATTTTACACAACTATAACTCTATTTCAAATGGATTTGTTACCTCTGCCCCAAGAAGATCTGAACTATTTATAACAGCCACGCCGGAATCAAGTCATTTTTTACACAACAACAATTGGGTAGATCTTTTATCAACACACGAATATAGACACTTAGTTCAAAAAGAAATTGCTTTTAGAAAACCTTTTAACAAAATGATTTATGTATTATTTGGAGAACTTGCTTTCTCTAGCGTTTCTAGGGCCACAATGCCTTTATGGTATTGGGAAGGTGATGCTGTTGATATTGAGACACGAAACTCAACCTTTGGAAGAGGAAGAATTCCTTATTTTAATCTTATTTCTAGAAACAACTTAATGGGTGGGAAAAAAATAAAACTCAACACTCAACTTCTTGGAAGTTTTAAAACAAAAACCCCCAACATATATGAAAGTGGTTATCTCATGGTTAAGTACTTAAAAGATACTTTTGGAATAGAAACGTTTAATAAAATAGTTAACAAAGCACAATCTCAATCAATGCTGCCTTTATCTTTTTCTAGAGCCTTAAAAAAAGAAACAAACCTAAATTTTAAGTCTTTGTATTTAAAAAGCTTAAACACACTAACTGTTGCGTCAACAAAAACAACCAACGAACCAATTAACAAAAGAAAAAAAAACAACTACACAAGCTATTTATACCCCAAAGACATCGGTGATGGTTCTATTGTCTTTTTACAGCAAGGATTGGGAAGCTTTCAATATTTTGGAAAAATAAATAAAGATGGATCAACCAGTAACGTTTTTATGCCTGGATTAATTAATGATCATGGTAGAATCTCTTCTACAAAAAACAAATTGGTTTGGTTAGAGTTTGACAAAGATCCTAGGTGGGACAAGCGAGTATATTCTATAATTAAAATATTAGACATAAAAGAAAAAAAAATAATTTCTAAGTCTAAAAAAACATATTTTTCTTCTGTTGATATTTCTAAAGATGGAGAAAAATTGGTTGCATTAAGCAACAACCCAAACGGCACACAAAGTTTGGTGTTTCTTAATGTTGAGGGGTGTATAAAAACAAATGAAATTAATCTTAAAAATGGTGTTTACTCTAATATTCGTTTCTCAGAAAAAAACACACTTATAGGAATAAAAAACAACAATGGAATAAAACATCTTTTTATTTATTCAATTAATGAAAATAAATTTGACGCATTTTTTAAAACAAACCAAAATATTGGACAACCCACACAATATGGAAATTTAATTGCTTTTAACTCAGATGTGGATGGAGTTGATGAAATTATATTATATAACATTAAAAGCAAAAAAACTTTTATGTTAAAAGGGGGGGTATTAGGAAACTATTATCCTTCATTTAGTGTTGATGGTGAGTTTCTTTTATTTAATTCAATGACCCCCAAAGGTTTTAATGTTTTTAAATTAAAAATAAAAGAAAACATTAAAGAAATAAAATTTTCTAGTTTTTGTGTAAGCTGCCCTGTTGTTGATTTTAAAACAAAAGAAAAAGATAAAGCAAGTTTTCAGTACGAATCAAAAAAATTAGAAAAACCATTTACTTTAATTCGACCTATTACTTGGGGAATTAATAATTTTAGCAGCTCTTCTAAAGGGTTAGATGATATGAGTTTTGGAGTAACATCTCAAGATGTTTTTGGGTCTCTTCAATTTAATGGTGGTTATAAATATAATTTTAGAGACAAAAAAGGAGAAAAGTTTTTTGGATTAAGCTATCAAGGTTTATATCCTATTTTTGATTTTAATCTTGCTTTAAAAAACGAAACTTCACAAATTTCTAATAACGACAATCTATATGATGTTTTTTGGAAAGAAAAAGATATGACTTTTGGAATAAGGATACCTTTAAGTTTTACAAATAGTAAATATTTCACAAATTTTTTAACCTCGATAGAATATTCTAACTCTAAAGTGTATGATTTTATAGCACCCACTTTTAACGGAACAGTTAATATAACAAAAGATTTTATGGGTCATTATGATATTTTTGTTTATTACTCTAGGCTTCATAAAAAAACAAAACGACAAGTGTCTTCCCCTTGGGGACAAGCCATTCTTTTTGAATCAAAAAAAACAATCTCCTCTAGCGATTTTTCTGGTAGGTATTTTAGGTCTGATATTTATTTGGATTTTCCTGGAATTAACACAACTCATTCTTTAAGAACAAAGTTTAGATATGAAAACCAAGACAATAACGACTATATGTTTCATGAAAAAATAAATTTTATACATGGTTATCAAAACGATGGTGTTTTTAAAAATTTTTATGGATGGGGTGTTGAGTATGAATTACCTATTGTTTACCCAGATATTTCTGTTGGACCATTAATAAACATTCAACGAATACGATACACCTCTTTTATTAACGGGGGGCAAATCAAGGGTAAAAAGAACACGTTTCCATATATATCTTTTAAAGAAAATCCTATTTCTTTCGGTGGAGAAATTACATTTGATATAAACCTTTTTAGACAAAGTGCTCTTTTTGATTTAGGATTACGTTGGTCTTATATAACAAATACTTTGAACGGTAAGAATAATTTAGTTTTTGAATTAATGCTAGGAAGTATTGGTCTTTAATGATTAAATTTTTATTTTCGAAAAAAAAACTATGTTCCCTACTAACCCCGCAATAACAGATGGTGTTGAATTGTTTGTTTGGATTGTTGTAATTTTAATAGGTCTTGCTGGCGCGCTCTCTTTTATAGATTACAGAAAAATCAAAAAAAACGACTAAATTTCAGAGTCTTTTTGATGATTGCTTACTTTGTTGTTTGGTATAAAAAATGAACTTAAAATTGCCGAAACAAACAAAACAAGTATTAAGATTAACACTTCCATATAAATAAAATTTCTACAAATATACTGTTGTAGCTTTATTATTTAATGTTGCGTTAAAGTTTTTTGCTTTTTAATTTCAAAAATCACCTTAAATAACTACCCCCATTTATATCAATGGTAGATCCTGTTGCGTGGTCTAGTTTCCCAGAGACAATAAGAGAAACAACAGGAGAAATGTCTTTTGGTTCAGTTAACCTATCTAAAACAATGCCCTTGTTTACATGGTCTTTTCCATATTTTTTAATAATGCCTTTGTTCATGTCTGTATGAACAAATCCTGGAGCAATAGTAAAAGCAAGAACGTTGTCTTTTTTTCCAAAAGACCTAGAAATTGTTTTTGTAAGCGAAACAAGACCCCCTTTAGAACATGCATAAGCAATAAAATCTTCTGTTTCTCCTCTAAAAGCTGCTCGAGAAGATATGTTTATTATTCTAAATCTTGAATTAATATTTTTATTTCTTTTTGTGTTTATAAAACATTTACACAAATATGCTGGTGCTCCTAAGTTTGTGTTTAGAACTTTGTTCCAACTTGAATTCCAAAAATCAGCATCAGTATTAACAGACGAAGAAATTTCTATTCCTGCATTGTTAATTAAAACGTCTGGAAATCCAAAATGGGCCATAGTTTGTTCGTATAATTGTTGTGCCCCTAGGCTACTGGAAAGGTCTTGAGAAACTGCGTATGTGTTTTTTGTTAGAAGTTGTTTTAGTTTTTTTTTGTTTTTATTATAGTGTAAAACAAGCTTATGTTTTTTGTTTATAAGTTCTTTTGAGATTTCATATCCAATTCCACCTGATGCTCCAGTTATTAATATTTTCATTCTATTAGTGGTTTATTAACAAAAATATTCTTTTTTGCAGATTATTCTTCTTTAGTTCATTTTAATTTATACAATGAAACAAAACGACATAATAAGTTTATACCAAAATGATCTTGATATACTTAGTGTTGTTAGTTGTATAAAAACAAAGACAAAAGACATTATAATTAAAGGTTTATCTGGAGATTTAAGTGTTATAACACCTGTAGCAATTTCTAAAAACGACAACAAAAACCACTGTTTTGTATTAGAAAACAAAAAAAGTGCTATGGTTTTTTATAGTTCCTTATCTAGATTGGTAAAAAAAGAAAAAATATATTTCTTCCCCTACTCTCACAGAAAAGCTTATGGTTGTGGTGATGATGTAAACAACGCAAATGTTGTATTTAGAACAGAAGCTATAGAAGCTATAGAAAAAAAAATAAAAGAAAAAAAATATTTAATAACATACCCAGAGGGTTTATTTGAAAAAACAACAAACACAAACACAAAAAACAAACTTTCTTTAATAATAAAAAAGGGACAAGATTTAGATTATACCTTTTTAACAAATCATTTAAACGAACAGAGCTTTAAACATGTTGATTTTGTTAAAGAACCTGGACAATATTCATTAAGAGGTAGTGTTGTTGATATTTTCTCGTTTACCAACAAACAACCTATTCGACTTGAGTTCAACAAAAATAAGATTATAAAAATTAAACTTTTTAATATAGAATCTCAACTAACAATAAAAGAAAGAAAAGAAATAAAAATTCTCGCCAACATTGAAAAACAAGCACAAAACGCGCCGTTTGTTTCTTTGTTTGGTTTATTAAACAAAAATTGGTTGCTTTGGTTTGAAAACATTAGTTTATCCGCCAACATTATTGAAAAAAAATACAACGAAGCATTAAATATTTATAAATCATTAAAAAAAACATCTAATGTTTTAATTTCAAAGTCACCAAAAAATCTTTTTTGTTCTAAAACTTTATTTATAAAAGAAATTAAGGCTTTTCAAAAAATTGAATTCGGAAAATCTTTTACTAAAAAAGGTGTTTTTTTTAAATTTAACTCTTCTCCTCAACCTAGTTTTAACAAAAACCTTTCTTTACTTGTTGAAAACATTAAATCTTTAGAAGAAAAAAACTATACTGTTTTAATTTCTTTTCAATCCGAAGAACAAAGCAATAGACTAAACACATATTTTGATTCTATTGGTTATGAGTCTTCTTATACTCCTGTAATGATTGCTTTAGGTTCTGGATTTATAGACCACAATAATAAAAGAGCCGTTTACACCGATCATCAAATTTTTAACAGATATTATAAACACACACAACAACCTATCGTTGTTAGAAAACAAAAAAACCCCATAAAAAAACGTTCTGAACTTACGGTTGGTGATTATCTTGTACATATAGACCACGGAATTGGTCGTTTTGTTGGTTTAGATAAAATTTTAGTAAACAAAACAAAACAAGAGGTGTTGCGGGTTATTTATAAAAACAACGACTTCCTTTATATTAATATTAATTCTCTACACAAAATATCTAAGTATTCTGGAGTAAATACCTCCCCCGCTTTACATAGTCTTGGTACTCAAGAGTGGGAAAAAAAGAAAAAGAAAATAAAATCAAAACTTATTAACATAACCGAGGGGTTAACAAAACTTTATGCAAAAAGAAGAAACAAACTTGGTTTTTCTTTTGAAAAAGATTCTTTTATGCAAGTTGAGCTTGAGTCTTCTTTTATTTATCAAGATACACCCGACCAATTAAAAGCAACAATAGATGTAAAAAAAGACATGGAAAAAAAACAACCAATGGATCGACTTGTTTGTGGAGATGTTGGGTTTGGAAAAACAGAAATTGCAATTAGGGCCGCCTTTAAAGCTGTAGCTAGCAACAAACAAGTTTTAATCCTTGTTCCAACTACAATACTAGCCTTACAACACTATAAAACTTTTCAAAAAAGACTTAAAGACTTTCCTGTAGAAATTGATTATTTGTCTCGATTTAGATCAAAAAAAGACGCTAATGAAATTATCAAAAAATGTGAAAATGGTAAGGTTGATATTATTATAGGGACCCATCTTATTGTTAACAACAAAATTAAATACAAAAATTTAGGCTTGTTAATTGTAGATGAAGAACAAAAATTTGGTGTTTCTTTAAAAGAAAAAATTAAAAAACGAAAAAACAACCTCGATACCCTTACGTTAACAGCAACACCTATACCTAGGACTTTACATTTTTCTTTAATTGGAGTGCGAGATATTAGCATTATAAAAACACCGCCAACAAACAGACAAGCTGTGTATACTGAAACTATAAGTTTTAATAAAGAGACAATAAGAGATATTATAAAAAACGAACTTATCCGTTTTGGTCAAGTGTTTTTTGTTCACAATCGTATAAAAGACATTTATGAGGTTGGTAATATAATTCAAAAACTAGTTCCAAGCGCAAGAATAGCTGTCGCTCACGGACAACAAAAAGGAAATAACTTAGAAAAAACAATGTTAAAATTTATTGAAGGTTTTTTTGATGTTTTAGTTTCAACTAACATTATTGAGTCTGGCTTAGATATACCAAACGCAAATACAATAATAATAAATCAAGCACACATGTTTGGATTGTCTGATTTACACCAAATGAGGGGCCGTGTTGGTAGGTCTAACAAAAAAGCGTTTTGTTATTTAATCACACCAACTCTTTTATCTTTATCTTCTGACGCTAAAAGAAGGTTAATTGCTTTAGAAGAATTTTCAATGTTAGGTGATGGGTTAAATATTGCTTTAAAAGATTTAGATATAAGGGGTGCTGGAAATTTATTAGGAGGGGAGCAAAGTGGTTTTATTAATGATCTTGGCTTTGAAACATATCACAAAATTTTAGATGAAGCTCTTTTAGAATTAAGCCAACCGAAAACAAAAGAACAAAGTAAAAACCTATCTGTTTTTAAAGAAAACAACACGTGTTTGGTTGATGTTGATACGAAAGTTTATATACCAAAAAACTATATAACAAACTCCAATGAAAGATTAAAAATGTATGCTTTTTTAGAAAAAAACACAGAAAAAGGTCTTTTTTCAAAAACAAAAAAAGCCTTTAAAGATAGATTTGGCAAAATACCAAAAAGTTTAAAAAATCTTTTTTTGGTAATGAAAATTAAAAAACTTGGTTCATTAATGGCAATAGATAAAATAACAAACAAAAACAACAAACTAACATTATTCTTTAATAAAAAGAGCAAACAAAATGAAAGAAAAAACATTACTATTCAAGAAATATTTAATTTTACAAAAAGAAAAGAAAAAAACATTACTCTAAAAGAAACAAAAAAACAATTAATTGTTATTTTTAAACTTGTTTTTGGTTTAAAAGAGTCTTTGGTTTTATTAAAAAAAATAAAAAAATAAAGACAATATTTTTGTTGTTTAGTTGTTAAATATTTCTAAGAGTAGATTTTTTTGTATTTTTGATAAAAATTTAAAACTTCTTTTGTCTATGAAAAGGTTTAATATTTTGATTTTTTTATGTTTGATTATCCTTGAGGGGTGTTCTATTCTTCCTTTTGGGAAAAGTAATCCCTCAGCAAGAAGTCCTGGTACAACAAGCACAACAACTAATTTAGAATACTTTTCTGACAACGAAGCTGAAGAAGATGGTGCTTTTGTCGTTTCTGACTTTAGTGGACAAATCCCAGGTCCTAATCAGGTTTTAATTGAAGGTGGTCGCGCTGTTTTGGGTTCTTATGAAGAAGATGTTTTTTATACTCATGATAATGTAGAAAGAACTGTTACCGTTTCGTCTTTTTATTTAGACATGACAGAAATAGCCAACATTCATTGGTTAGAATATTTAAGTCATCTTAAAAGTGGGGACTCTAGTGAAACTTTTTATTTAAACGCCCTTCCAGATACAACCGTTTGGCATAAAGACTTAGCTTTTAACTCACCTTATGTTGATAATTATTTAAGATATCCTGGTTTTAGATATTATCCTGTTGTTGGAATTAGTTGGAGCCAAGCAAATGACTACTGTCGTTGGAGAACAGACGCTGTTAATAGAGGAATAGCTATAGATTATTTTGGAGATGAGTATATAGATGGAGATATACCACCAATAGAGTCTGGTGTTTATTTACCAGAATTTAGGTTACCCACTGAAGCTGAATGGGAATACGCTGCTTATGGACAAATTGGTAATCAATGGTTAGACGAAAACCAAACACATAGAAGATTATACCCTTGGGATGGGAGAACAATAAGAAGCCCAAAAAGGAGCACCCTTGGGGAATTTCAAGCAAACTTTAAAAGGGGTAGGGGTGATTATGCTGGAATAGCTGGATCATTAAATGATGCTGGTTTTATAACGGTTTCAATTTACGAATATGCTCCGAATGACTTTGGTTTGTATAATATGGCAGGAAATGTTAATGAATGGGTTTATGATATTTATAGACCACTAAACTTTCAAGATGTTGAAGACCTTAACCCAATAAGACAAAGTGATTATTTAGATAGTGAAGAAGATTATGATTACCAAAACTTTAACTCATTAGTTAATAATTCTTCTCGTGTTTATAAGGGTGGTTCTTGGAGTGATGGCGCCCAATGGTTATCTCCAGGAACAAGACGGTTTATGGATCAAGATTCTTCTTCCTCAACGGTTGGATTTAGGTGTGCAACGCATGCGCTTGGAACAGATCAATAGTTAATTTAAATATCAAATGTTTAAACAAAAGATTATTTTATACGATAACATTAATCTTGTAAACAATAGGTTTATTAACACAACCTAACACAAAACTGTTAACTTAATAAAAAAAAGACAACAACAGATTTTTATTTGAACGCTATATGTTTGTTACTAATTTTTTTTCAGAAAACAAAAACTTTAAAATATCAAACAAAAAAGAAATAAGAGCTCTTTTAAAAAAAATTTGTAAAAAAGAAAACAAAAAAATTAGCTTTATTAATTGTGTGTTTTGTTCTGACAATAGGTTATTAGAAATAAACAAAAAATATCTTAATCACAGTTCCTTAACCGACGTTGTTACATTCAACTTTACCACAAATAATAAAACCATAGAAGGAGACATTTACATAAGCATAGATAGGGTTAAAGAAAACGCAAAAAAATATAAAGAAACCTTTAAAAAAGAGCTTTTACGGATTATAATTCATGGGCTACTACACTTAATTGGTTTTTTAGATAAAACAAAAGAAGAAAAAAATACTATGACATTAAAAGAAAACGAATACCTTTCTTTATATAGTAAACTCACGTTCCACGTGGAACATAAACAATAAGAAAAATAATGTTTGCAAAATATGACGTGATTGTGGTTGGGGCTGGACACGCTGGTTGCGAAGCTGCTGCTGCTGCTGCAAGTATGGGGTCAAAAGTTCTTTTAGCTACTATGAATATGGGAACTATAGCACAAATGTCTTGTAATCCCGCAATCGGTGGGGTTGCAAAAGGGCAAATTGTAAGAGAAATTGATGCTTTAGGTGGTTTAACAGGAATAGTAACAGATAAAACAATGATTCAGTTTCGTATGCTCAACCTATCAAAAGGCCCAGCAATGTGGTCCCCAAGAGCACAAAGTGATAGAATGAGGTTTGCTGAAGAGTGGCGTTTGTTATTAGAAAAAAACAAAAATGTTGATTTTTGGCAAGAAATGATAACTAGCCTTTTGGTTAAAGAAAAAAGGGTGGTTGGTGTTATAACAGCTTTGGGTTTAGAAATTAAAGGGAGTGCTGTAATTTTAACAAACGGAACCTTTTTAAATGGGTTAATTCATATTGGTGAAAAAAATTTTGGGGGAGGAAGAACTGGGGAAAGATCTTCAAAAGGAATTACAGAACAACTTGAAGATCTTGGCTTTATTTCAGGTAGAATGAAAACAGGAACTCCACCAAGGGTTGATGGTAGGTCTATAAACTACAAAAAAATGGAAGAACAAGCTGGAGATTCTGTTCCTGGTTGTTTTTCTTTTCTAACAAGGGGGTTATTAAAAAAACAAAAAAGTTGTCACATCACATACACCAACAAAAAAACACACTCACTTTTAAAAGATGGTTTTAAAAAATCCCCAATGTTTAATGGAAGAATAAGGGGTGTTGGCCCTAGGTATTGTCCTTCCATAGAAGATAAAATAAGTCGTTTTTCAGAAAGAAATCGTCATCAAATTTTTGTTGAACCAGAGGGTTGGAACACAATAGAGGTGTATGTTAATGGGTTTTCAACCTCTTTACCCGAAGGTGTTCAGTTAAAAGCATTAAGATCAATTGATGGTTTTGAATCAGTAAAAATGTTTAGGCCTGGGTATGCTATAGAGTATGATTATTTTCCACCAACCCAATTAAAACACACACTTGAAACCAAACCAATAAAAAATCTTTATTTCGCAGGACAAATAAACGGCACAACAGGATATGAAGAAGCCGCCTGCCAGGGGTTGGTCTCTGGAATAAACGCACACAACAAAATAAACCAAAAAAAAGATTTTGTTTTATCTAGATCTGAAGCTTATATAGGTGTTCTTATTGATGATTTAATTAATAAAGGAACCGAAGAGCCTTATAGAATGTTCACCTCTAGGGCTGAGCATAGAATATTACTTAGGCAAGACAACGCAGATCTTAGATTAACAAAAAAAGGGGTTTTGGTTGGATTAGCTAATAAAAAACGACTGTGTTTGGTTGAAGAAAAAATAAATAAAATTAATAAAATAGATGATTTCTTAAAGACAACAAAAGTTGTTCCAAAAAAAATCAATAAGTATTTAACTAGAGTGGGTTCAGCAAAAATTTCAGAAAAAAAATCTTTAGAGTCTTTATTAAAAAGGCCTAACGTTCGTCTTTTAGATTTAATAAAAAAAACAACAACACCGCTCGGAATAAACCTATCAAAAGACAAGTTAATCATTGAACAAACAGAAATTAACCACAAATACAAAAGTTATATAAAAAAAGAGCAAGAGCTTGTTGATAAAATGAGCAGATTAGATGAAAGTAAAATTGATCCTAATTTTAATTACAAAAAAATACCCTCTTTATCTGCTGAAGGAAAAGAAAAATTACAAAAAATAAAACCTATTTCTATAGGTCAGGCATCAAGAATAAGTGGGGTTACACCCTCTGACATATCCGTCTTAATTGTATATATGAAAAAATAATGGAATGTTTATCTAACTGTTTGGTTTGTGGGTCTAAAAAAATTATAAAAAAAAAATCATTAATTGACTATTCACTAACAAAAGAAACCTTTACTCTTTATCAATGTTTATCTTGTGCTGTTGTTTTTACAAACCCAAGACCAAAAAAAGATAAAATAAAAAAATATTATGATTTAAAAAAATATGACTCTTATAGCAAAAAAAATGGTTTTTTTGGTTTTGTTTATGGTTTTATCCAAAAACTTAACAACTCTTATAAAACAAATTTACTAAAAAAATATAAAACAGGTTCTCTTTTAGATTATGGGTCTGGGTCTGGGTCTTTTGTTAACTATACTCAAAAAAAAGGATATACTTCTTTTGGTTATGAGCCTATAAACAAGCTGAAACATAATTTTATTTATAAGAACAAAATTATTATAAAAAAACAAAAATATGATTGGGTAACACTCTGGCATGTTTTAGAACACACCCACAACCCAAAAAGTACATTAAAAGGTATAGGGGGGTTATTAAATAAGGATGGTTTAATAGCTGTGGCTATACCTAATATTGCTTCATACGATAACATTTATTATAAAAAATATTGGGCTGGTTATGATGTCCCTAGACATCTTTTTCATTTTAACACCACTTCTTTTAAAAAGTTGGCGACGTTCGCCAACTTAAAAATAATTAACAAAAAACCCCTGTGGTTTGATCCAATATACGTTTCTATGTTAAGCGAAAAATATAAAAAAAATAAATTTTCCTTTCTTTCTGGTTTTTTTCGTGGTTTCATTTCAAATTTATATGCAATAAAAACAGGTCAACATTCAAGTATTATATATATTTTACGTAAATGCTAAAATTAATTTATTCTTTTTATTTTATAATAATAATTTCTTCTTGTGCAAAAATTAGCCCATTAGAGGGTGGTTACAAAGACACCCTTTCTCCTATTTTAATTTACTCTAACCCAAAAAATCATTCTATTAACTTTAAAGAAAAAGTTTTTTCTTTTGAATTTGATGAAATTATTGATGCTTCAGGGTTATCTCAAAAACTTATAATTTCACCTTACTTTAATAACACACCAGAGTTAAAATTTAAAAAAAACAACCTTCTTTTAACTTTTGATTCTTCTTTTAAAGAAAACACCACTTATATATTAAATTTTGCTGATGGAGTTAAAGATATAACAGAAGGTAATCCAGCCAAAAACACTAAACTTGTTTTTAGTACAGGTAACAAAATAGATTCTTCTTTTATTTCTGGTTTCGTGTTGGATCCACTAAAAAATAAGTTTGTTGAAGGAGCTTTGGTTGTTTTGTATAACAAAAAAGATAGTTTAGGATTATTTAATAAAAAACCTCTATATTTTTCATTTTCTAATAAAGATGGTGGTTTTTTAATAGAAAATATAAAATCTGGTGAATACAAAATGTATTCTTTTGTAGACGAAAATCAAAGTTTTATAGCAGAGTCAAAAAATGAGGCGTTTGGTTATCTTCCTAATAACCTAAAACTTGATTCTTTTATATCAAATATTAATATTTCTTTGTTTAAAGAAAACCCTCAAAAATTAAAATTAGATAGGAAAAGAGAGAGGGGATTAGTTTATGAGCTCACCTATTCTAAATATATTAAAAAGGTTAATGTTTACACTAAAGGATTTATTAATTATAGTTTAAACGATAACAATTTATTACGATTTTATAAAGGTAAATTAAAACAAGATTCTGTTTTTGTTATAGTTGAGGCTTTTGATTCCTTACAAGAAAAAACTACTGATTCTTTATTTGTTTCTTTTGGCAAAGAAAGTAAACGTGTTTCTAAACTAAGCCACCAATTAAAAACAAACTACAGAAATGATCTTGATGATACCTTGTTATTAAACTTTTCTTTTTCAAAACCCATAAATAATAAACTTTTTTCTTTTTCTTTTTATGTTGATACGGTTTTTTACACTGGTCCTTATTATTCTAAAAGTGTCTGGAATAAAAACAAAACAAAAAACAAAACAAAACTCTATTTAAATCAAAAAGCTGTTGCTCTTTTTGTTGATTCTTTAAAAAACAAAGCTATTGCAGATAGTTTAATTTATGAAAAAGACTCTATTTATACTTTTTTTAAAAATTATTATAAAAAATTAAAAAAAGATAGAGTATTTTTTGTTGTGCCTAAAGGTAGTGTTGTTTCTGTAGAAAAGGACACTTTAAATAAAATAGAAAAAAACTTTCTTTTTAGAGGAAAAGATTTTTACGGTTCTGTTTCTGGTTCTATTTCTGGTTTAGGTACTAAAGTTCTTGTTCAATTGGTTTCTGAAAATTTTAGTAGAATATATAAAAACAAAAAATTAAATAATAACTTTTACTTTAATAAAGTAGAGCCCGGAAAATATTATATTAAAATAATAATAGATAATAATGAAAATAACAAATGGGATTATGGGAGTATTTTAAAAAATATTGGTTCTGAAGAAATTATTTATTATAAAGAAAAAATTGAAGTTAGGCCTAATTGGATAATTGAAGATTTAATAATTAACCTTTAAGTATGTTTAAAAGTTGTTAAGAAAATTTAAATAATGAAATTATTTTTTTAAACAACTTTATAAAGATAATATACACATTGGGTTATCAACATTGTTTTTTTGTTTTTTTTAAATATTTTTTAAATCACTGAGTATTAGTTTTTTATATGTTGATTATGTGTTGATTATGTGTTAAAAAAAAACATAAACATATTAACACTTTAATTATAAATGTTTTATTTAAACTAATTAAACATAATAAATTTATTTGCTCTTAATATATTTTTTATCTAATTAAAAAATACTTTTTTTTAATTATTCTTGCTTTGGAAACAAAAACATAAATGAACAAAATAACTATTAAAAAGGTAGCTGTAATTGGATCTGGAATTATGGGTTCAAGAATAGCTTGTCACTTTGCTAATATAGGAGTTAAGGTTTTACTTCTTGACATCTGCCCTAAAGAACTTTCTGAACAAGAAAAAAAGAAAGGGTTGAATTTAAAAGACAAAATTGTTAGAAACAGAATTGTTACTAGTTCTTTTCTTAATACATTAAAAACAAAACCAAAATCTTTTTACCTTGACGAAAATAAAAAAAACATATCACTAGGAAATATTGAAGATGATATAAATAAAATCAGTGAAGTAGATTGGATAATAGAAGTTGTTGTCGAAAAGTTAGAAATAAAAAAAATAGTTTTTGAAAAAATAGAAGAATACAGAAAAAAAGGAACACTAATAACATCTAACACCTCTGGAATACCCGTAAAACAAATGATAGAAGGAAGAAGTTTTGATTTTGTTGAAAACTTTTGTGTAACTCATTTTTTTAATCCCCCTCGGTACATGAAATTATTAGAAATTGTTCCAGGTGAAAAAACAAAAAAAGAAATTACAGACTTTTTAATGTATTATGGTTCTCTTTTTCTAGGAAAGGAAACGGTTTTATGTAAAGACACCCCTGCTTTTATTGCAAACAGGGTGGGTATTTATTCTATCATGTCAGCAATGCACACCATAGATGAAATGGAGCTTTCTGTTGGAGAGGTTGATTTTTTGACAGGACCAAAAATTGGGAGAGCAAAATCAGCAACCTTTAGAACAATGGATGTTGTTGGTTTAGACACCATAGTAAACGTATCAAATAATATTTCAAAAGACCTTCCAAAAGACGAATCAAAAGGAAAATTTAAATTACCTAAATCGGTCAAAGAACTATATAAAAGAAAATGGTGGGGAGATAAAACAAAACAAGGGTATTATAAAAAAACAATTAATAAAAAAGGAAAAAAAGAAATTTTAGAACTTAACCTAAAAACCTACGAATACGGCCCAAGAACAAAAGCAAAATTTAATGCTTTTAATGAGGCAAAAAACGCCAAAAATTTAAAAGAAAGATTAAAAATACTTGTCAACTATGACGATAAAGCAGGGGAATTTTATAGAAAAACCTTTTATGATTCTTTTAGGTATTGTTCTTTTAGAATACCAGAGATTACAGATGATCTTTACAAGATTGATCAAGCAATTAAAGCCGGTTTTGCGTGGAAAACAGGACCCTTTGAAACATGGGATATGCTGGGGGTTGAAGAAACGGTAAAGAAAATGAAAAAAAACAATTTAACTCCAGCTAAATGGGTAGAAGAAATGTTAAAATCTAAAGTAAAAAGTTTTTATAAATACGAAAAAGGAAACAAATTTTATTATAACATACCAACAAAAAAATACAAAAAAATTCCCGGAAGTGAAGGGCTAATAATTTTAGATGCTTTTAAAGAGAAAAACGTTGTGTGGAAAAACACAGGAACAACCCTATATGATGTTGGGGACGGAGTTTTAAATCTAGAGTTTCATACAAAAATGAACACAATGGGAGCAGAGGTTGTTGAGGGAATAAATCACTCAATTACAATAGCAGAAAAAAATTTTAAGGGAATCGTTATAGGAAATGAGGGAGATAATTTTTCTGCAGGAGCAAATCTTGGAATGTTGTTTATGTTGGCTGGAAACAGAGAATTTCAAGAAATTAATCTTATGATTGCTGCTTTTCAAAACACCATAATGAGGGTAAGGTTTTCTTCTATTCCTGTGGTGGTTGCAACCTCTGGTTTAACGTTAGGGGGGGGGTGTGAAATTTCTATGCACGCAGATGTTGTTAGGGCTCACACGGAAACATATATGGGACTTGTTGAGGCGGGCGTAGGAATAATACCAAGCGGAGCCGGAACGAAAGAAATGACCCTAAGGACCTCTGACATGTATAGGAAAGGTGATCCAGAATTAAACATATTAATGGAAAACTTTATGACAATAGCTACCGCTAAAGTTGCAACCTCATCAAAAGAAGCTGTCTCAATGAATTTGTTAAGAAACACAGACAAACACACATTAAGTAGATCAAAACTTCTTTCTGATGCCAAAAAAGATGTTATTAATTTGTTTGAAGCAGGGTATACACAAAAAAAAGAAAGAGATGATATAAAAGTTCAAGGCAAATCAGGTATCGCTATGTTTGAAGCTGGTGTTGCTAGTATGTTTTTTGGTAACTACATTTCTGAACACGACAAAAAAATAGCCCAAAAAATAGCGTATGTTATGTGCGGGGGAGATCTTTCTCAACCCTCTTTTGTTTCAGAAAGATATTTATTGGAATTAGAAAGAGAAGCTGTTGTTAGTTTATGTGGAGAGCCTAAAACATTAGAAAGAATGCATGGAATATTATTTAAAAGAAAAACAATTAGAAATTAAAATCATGAAAGCATATATAGTAGCTGGATTTAGGTCAGCAGTAGGAAAAGCAAATAAAGGAGGGTTTAGGTTTATGAGATCAGATGATCTTGCGGCAAAAGTAATAAAACACCTTGTTGGTTCTATAAAAAATTTTGAAAACAAAATGGTTGATGACCTTATCGTTGGAAATGCTGTTCCCGAAGCAGAACAAGGTATGCAAATGGGTAGATATATCTCTCTTTTGGCTCTTTCAAAAGAAGTACCTGGAATGATAATAAATCGCTATTGTGGTTCGGGTCTTGAAGCTATACATTTAGCTTGCGCCAGAATACACGCAGGAACAGCAAACTGCATCGTTGCGGGAGGCACTGAGTCAATGAGCATGGTTCCTATGATGGGATATAAATCTGCTTTAAATTATACTATTTCAAAAGAACACCCCGATTATTACTTAAACATGGGGCTTACCGCAGAAGAATTAGCAAAAGAATATAGTATTACTAGAGAAATGTCAGACGAGTTTTCTTTAAACTCCCATCAAAAAGCAATAAACGCAATTAAAAAAGGATTTTTTAAAGACGAAATAGTATCAATAGATGTTGAAGAAACATATATTAACAAAGAAGGAAAAAAAGAATCGACAAACCAAACAATAAACACAGATGAGGGACCACGAAAAGAAACGTCTTTAAAGGTTCTTTCTAAACTTAAACCAGCGTTTAAAGTAATGGGCCAGGTTACGGCAGGAAACTCTTCACAAATGTCAGATGGAGCAGCGTTTGTTTTGGTGATGTCTGAAAAGATGGTTAAAAAATTAAAATTAGAACCAATAGCCCGAATGGTTTCTTATGCAACAGCGGGAGTAGAACCAAGAATTATGGGAATAGGACCAGCAAAAGCAATTCCTAAGGCACTAGCTCAAGCTGGAATGAAATTAAATCAAATTGAACAAATAGAATTAAACGAAGCTTTTGCTGCACAAGCGCTTTCTGTCATAAAAGCTGTGGGTTTAAATAAGAAAATAGTAAATGTAAATGGAGGAGCTATTGCTTTAGGTCATCCACTTGGAATGACTGGAGCTAAACTTTCAATACAACTTATTAATGAAATGAGGAGAAGAAAACAAAAATATGGAATGGTGACAGCTTGCGTTGGGGGAGGGCAAGGTGTTTGTGGAATTTTTGAAAGACTTAATTAATTTCAATAAGCATTTCTATTTCTACAGCAATGTTCATAGGAAGAGAAACCATTCCTATTGCTGAACGAGAATGTCGACCCCTTTCTCCAAAAACATCAACCATTAAATCAGAAAACCCGTTTATGACAGCGGGTTGTTCATTAAAGTCTTTTGTTGAGTTTACCATTCCCGTTACTTTAACTATTCTTTTTACTCTATTTAAATCTCCTAGTTCTTTTTTTAATCTAGCCAAAAGGTTTATTCCAGCTAATTTAGCGGCCTCATAACCTTCTTCTTTTGAAAGGTCTAAGCCTATAGTACCAACTATATAAGAACCGTCGGGTTTTTTTGGCCCTGTTCCGGAAAGATAAAGCAATTTGTCTTCTAAAAAAGAAACGGCTGGAACATAATTTGCGACAGGAGAGCTTGGCTCTGGAAGAACAATATTAAGAGTGGTTATTTTTTGTTCAACATCATAATTATAAAGATCTAAACTTTCTTTTTTGTTGGGTTTAATAACATTTTCACAACCAACAAAAGAGATAAAAAACACAAAAAAAGAAAATAAAAAACACATTTTCATAACCATAAAGATATCTTAAATTCCTATAAAAGTAACAACAATTTTTCTGGGTTTTGTGTTGTTTCTATGTTCACACAAATAAACACCCTGCCAAGTACCCAAACAAGGTAAGCCTTCTTTAACAGGAAAAGAAACAGAAGAACCCAAAAGACTGCTTTTTATATGAGAAGTCATATCGTCAGGACCCTCAAGTGTGTGTGTAGTGTTTTTCTTTTTCTGAAACCATCAAGTTAAAATGGTTTTCAAAATCAAAGCGAACAGAAGGATCAGCATTTTCGTTAATTGTTAGGCTTGCAGAGGTGTGTTTAATAAATACGTGAACTAAACCTGTTTTTTTTGGAATAATATCCGACACTTTTTGTGTTATTATATGAAACCCTCTTTTTTTTGGTGATAAAATAAGTTCTTTTTGAAAAATCATTAATTCCCACTTTTCATACGTTCAGCATTTTCGGCAATTCTTAGATTTTCTGTAAAAGAAAACAAATCCCCAGAGGTTACTTCTGGTAAGTTATAAACAGTGTGGTTTATTCTATGGTCTGTAACTCGTCCTTGTGGATAATTATAGGTTCTAATTTTATCTGATCTATCTCCAGACCCAACCATAACTTTTCTTTTACCCGCAATTTCTTTTTCTTGTTTTTGGATTTCTATATCGTATAAACGAGACCTCAAAACCTTTAAGGCTTTATCATAGTTTGCGTGTTGTGAGCGACCATCTTGGCACTCAACAACAACACCAGAAGGAACATGGGTGAGCCTCACCGCAGACTCTGTTTTATTAACATGTTGACCACCAGCTCCAGAAGCTCTATAAGTATCTTTTCTTATTTCTGAAGGATTTATTTTAAGCTCAACCTCTTCAGCTTCAGGTAAAACAGCAATTGTTGCTGCTGAAGTGTGAACCCTTCCTTGTGTTTCTGTCTCAGGAACCCTTTGAACACGATGTGTTCCTGCTTCAAATTTTAGTTTTCCATACACATCTTCTCCTTCAATAGAACATATAATTTCTTTGTATCCACCAGAGGACCCTTCATTGAAATTTAAAACATTAAAAGACCATTTGTTTTTTTCAGAATATAACTGATACATTCTTAACAAGTCTCCTGCAAAAATTGCAGCTTCATCACCACCAGCACCAGCTCTGATTTCAAAAATAACATTTTTTTCATCATTTGGGTCTTTGGGGATAAGTAGTGTTTTTAGTTTTTTTTCAGTTTTTTTTTGTTTTTGTTGTAGGTTTTCTAATTCACTTTTTGCTATTTCTCTAAACTCTTCATCTTTTTCAAAACTTATTATTTCTTTTGCTTCTTTAATTCCACCCAAAATCAGGAGGTAGGTATCATATTCAGAAACAATTTTTCCTAAATTTTTATATTCTTTGTTTAGAGAAGTATAAAGTTTCATGTTTAAAACAGTTTCGGGTTTTGATAAACTTCCCTCTACATCAAGATATCTTTTTTTAATTTCTTTAAGCTTATCAATCATTTTAAAGACATATTATTAATTCACTAAGATAAAACCCTTAAATCAAGAAAATAAACTAAACAAGCTTTTTCATACAATATCTTTGAACTTATGTTGTTTTTATTTAAGTTTTATATAGATTCAAAACTAATAATGTTTAAAAACTTAACAATAATTTTTTTGTTTATCTTTTTTAAAGCGGGTGCTCAAAACAGCGATTTTGGTTTAGTTTTTTTTAAAAATAATAAAGAAAACAAAAGTTTTTTTAAAGAAAATTTAGGAAAGAAAACAATTGTTTTCTTTTCTTTTGATGAAAAAAAAAATCAAACAAAAACAATCAAAAACACACACACAAACTTAACTAACTTAGGTTTCGACGTGATCAATTATATAAATATTGTTGATTTTTATATTTCTCAAGAAGTTCAAAGACAGTTAGTAGAATATTTTAACTTAAGAGGGGTTGAGGTTTTGGTTTTTTATCAAAAAGAAAAAGAAATAAATATAAGATTTTGTAATTATAACCACAAAACAACTTTGATTGATGATTCAAAAGGAGGATATTCTTTTTTTGGAGAAAATATTTTTTATGAAATAAAAAAAAATCTTTTATTAACAAACACTAAACAAACAACGTTTTTATTTTCTCCTAGTCCTGAAATAATTTATAATATTAATGTAAAAAAAAGAACAAGAATTAAAAATCCACCAAAATTTAAAAAACAAGAATTAGGAATTGTTTTTGAAAACGAAACAGAAGAAACAAAAAAACAAATCCTCTCTCTCTTCAACACAAATACAATAGAGGTAGAAGACAAAGAAGACCGTAGATTTTACTTTTCTAACGGAATTAATTATATAATTAAGTTTTTGACAGGAACAACAAGGGCATTAAAAAACATATATAACTTAAAAGAATTAAAAGGAGAAGGTTATAAAAAACAAACCATATTGGTTTTGGAAAACACCATTAGCCAAAATAGATATTATCATTTTAACGAAACACCTACAATTAACAAAATTGACTTAACAAAAACTTTTTTAAAACACACACAATGACCTTAAAAAGAAAGTTTAGGATTAACAAAAGGAACTAAAGACATAATGATAGCATTTTTATAATAATTTGTTCTGTTTATATTTCCTTTTGTTAAAATACCAACAGCACCATTTTTTTTTTTTGAATTTTTTCTATTAAAAACTAAATCATCAGCCTCCCCTAATTCAATCCCATTTTCAATTAAAGTTTGAATTTCTTTTGGGATTTGAAACAGAGACGTTTTTCCTTTTCCTAGTTTGTTTTTAGAAAAAATATAAACCCAAGCAAAAGCAACCATATCACCATCATCATAATCAACACCACCCTCTATGCTGACATAAAAAGTTCCATCAAAATTCTCTTTTAAATAAAGCAATCTATTTTTAGCACCCCTTTTTGTTTCCCCTTCCGACATAGGCTGATCCCCAACCCCAGAGGGAGAAGAAACACCCACAAAAGAAAAATGTTCTTTTTTGAAGACAGATGTAAAGGCTTTTTTTACTGCGTTTATTTTTGTTGGATTTTTTGATCCAATAAAGACTGAAATTATATTTTTAACCACCTTTCTGTTAGGTTTTTTTTGTATGTTAAAGTTTCTTTTGTTTCGTTAATATTAAAACTAACAACATTCATTTGTTCGTCAAGAAAATCAAATAAAATAATATTTTTAATATATACCTCTTTCGTTTTCAAACTAAAGGGAGCGCTGAGTTTAATATTAATTGTTTCGGTGTAATCATCACCTTCATAAACAAATTTTTCAAGAGTAAGGATCTTATTTTTTCCGTCTAATTGAACAAGAAAAGAATTTTTAATGTATTTTGTTATTTCTAGTGTTTTTTCTTCTTCGCTTTTTGTGTTTTTTATTTTTAAAGCATCATAAAGATCATTTTTAAATATACGAAAAGAAAAAATCAATTTATTTTTTGTGTTGTATGCCTCGCAAACACTAACATATACCGTGTGTTTTTCTGCTGTTGTTTTTAGTGTTAAAAAACAAAAAAAGAATAATAAAACCCTATAAATCATAAGTATCAATAAGATAAATTAACGACGCAATGGATGCGGTTCCAAGCTCAAGCTCTCTGGCATTAATTAATTCAAAAACATCTTTTTGTGTGTGGTGCATTTCAAAATATTTTTGACCATCAACACTAAGCCCAAACACAGGGGTTCCAAAAGATCGGTGTAAGGGTCCAATGTCAGCTCCACCCCCACCTTTTGAAAAGTATGAAATTGTGTTTTTGTTAAAATAACCTAACCATCCTTGAATTTTATTAAGTTGTTTTTCGTTACCAGAAAAACCAAAACCACGAGGAACATAAGCGCTCGCATCACTTTCAATAGCAGCAATGTGTATTTCGTTTAGTTTTTTGGCAACAGCAGCATATTCTACCCCACCCCTTAAGCCATTTTCTTCGTTCATAAACATTACGGCGCGTAAGGTGTTTTTAGGTTTTATTTTTTGTTGTTGAAATAAACGTAATGCACCAATAGCATGTACACAACCCGCACCATCATCATGTGCTCCCTCACCAACATCCCACGAATCTAAATGACCCCCAACGGTTATTATATTTTTAGGGTTAACGCTACCGATAATTTCTCCAATCACATTGTGTGATAGAGCATCCGGAAACCATTTTCCACTTAATTTAACTGTTATTTTTGTTTTAGGATTTTTTTTCAACTCTTCAGAAAGTTTTATTGAAGAAAGTACTCCTAATGCACCATGGGGAATACTGTCAAATTTATTAGAGTAAGACATTCCTCCTGTGTGTGGGACATCATCTTCAATAGAAGATAAAGACCTAAAAACAGAAGCAACAGCACCATATTCAGCAGCTTTAATTGCTCCTAATCTTCTTTGAAACCCAGTTTGACCATACGAGGCTCCTTGGTTTATGTATCTGGGATTAAACCCTTTATTATAAAAAACAATTTTCCCACTAATAGTCTTTTTTCCTAATTTTTCTACATCTTCTAAAGAACTAACCTCAACAACTTCAGCCGTAACCCCCTCTTTAGCAGTTGAAATAGTGCCGCCAGCACCTAAAATTTTTAAGTCAACCCTCTTACTATTAGAATAAAAAAAACACTCCTCTAGATCACCTCTTTCCCAATGGGGAACCATAACCTCTTGCAGATAAACGTTATCAAACCCGTAATTTTCCATAATGGTTTTTGACCACAAAACGGCATTTTCTGCACCAAGAGAGCCACTTAATCTTTGTCCTACATTTTTAGTTAGATCTTTAAGAAGACCATAACTTTCTTTGTATTCTAAAGCATCTCCATAAAAAGTGTTTATAATATTTGAGGTTTCTGTTGATAAGATTGGTTTTGTTTGTGAGCAACCAAAAACAAAAGCAAAAAATAATATTATGTTTAGGGTTAATTTTAGTTTATTGTTTTTCATTTTTTATAAATTTAATTTCTGTAATTTAATGCTGGTTTTCTATCACCAATTAAAGGGTCATAAGTGTAATTTAAACCTCTTTTTTTGTAAAATTCTTTTTTAGCCTCTTCAATAAGTTTGGTGTTTTTAAATAAGGTGTGTGTGGTTAAAGCTAATGTTTTTGCTGCATTTAACATTCCTTTAAGCCCGATACTTGTGCCTGTGCAAGACGCGGCTTGCCAAGAATGACCAGGTGTGCCGGGAACATAAGTTGCGGTTCCAAATCCAGCGGTAGGAACAACCCAACTAACATCACCAACATCTGTAGATCCTCCACCTCGAGTAGAAGAATTAAACGTATATGGTTCAACAATAGAGGCTAAAGAAATGTCTTTTTTGTTTTCACCAAAAGTAAAACTTAATTTTTCTGCGTATTCTTTTTCTTTTTCGGTATAAAAAATACCACCAATTTCACTAAGATTTTTGTGTATGATTTTTTGTAATGTTTCGTTTGGTAAAATATTATAAACTCCTCCCGTTACTTCAACACTAAATTTTGTTTGAGTTCCTATTGCTGCACCTTCAGCACAAAGCTCAACTCGTTTCCACATTTTTCTCACTTCTTCTGGACTTGGATTTCTAACATAATAGTAACCTTCAGCGAAATTTGGAACAACATTTGGTGCATCTCCTCCTTTTGTTATTATATAATGAATTCTACTTTCTTCTTCAACATGTTCTCTCATCATATTTAACATATTGTTCATAGCCTCTAAACCATCAAGAGCGGATCGCCCTCTTTCTGGGGCACCAGCAGCATGAGCGGAGGTTCCATAAAATCTAAATTTACCAGTTTTGTTAGCTAAGGTTGATCCAGAAGAAGCTCTGTTTTTATTAGAGGGGTGCCAGTGTAAAACAACATCAACATCATCAAACAAACCTTCTCTTACCATATAAACTTTTCCAGAACCACCTTCTTCTGCAGGACAACCATAAAAACGAATTATTCCTTCAGTGTTTGTTTCTTCTAACCAATTTTTTGTTGCGATAGCAGCAGCAGCACTTGCAACTCCAAATAAATTATGCCCACAACCATGACCAGAAACAACACCATTTCTTTTTTCTTTAATAGCACGATGTGTTTGGGACAATCCCGGTAACGCATCATATTCCCCAAGCACACCAATTATAGGCCCACCTTTTCCATATTCTGCAATAAAAGCTGTTGGCATTCCAGCAACACCTTCAGTTATAACAAATCCATTTTCTTTTAAAAGCGTTATTAATTCTTTTGAGCTTTTTTCTTCTTTAAAACCAACTTCAGCATACTCCCATATTTTTAAAGCAATTTTATTATATGTAGAGAGATTTTTTTCTATGTTTTTTATTAGTATGTTTTTGTCTGTTTTGTTGGCTTGTGTTTTTGTTCCGATTGAAAACAAAATAAAGACAATCAAATAAAATATTTTCATAAGAGATTTTTTGTGAAAATTAACTAAAAAAGAATGAAAGAAAAAAACACTTAGAGAAAAGCCATTTAAACACTTTGGGAAGCGCTATAAAAAATATAGAAAACAAACAAAAAATATAAAAGTATTAATAAATAGGATTTGTTTTTATTAACACCTTCTCCGTGAACATATACTAAAATAGAAACAATACTTAATCCTAAAAACCAAATTGCAATAGAGGAAATTAGTGAAACTAAATCTTCGGTTAAAACAATACTTCCATTAGAAAGGGTATAAATAAATAAAGGAAGACCAAGGGCAATGCACAGATTAAATATATTGCTTCCATATGCGTTCGAAAAAGCGTCGTCATAATTACCCCTTTGTGCGTCTTTATAAGAAATAACAGAATCAGGAAAACTACTACCAATAGCAGCAAATATTAAAGCAATAAATAACACATGAACACCTAAACCATTTAGAGTACCTAAAATAGGAACAGTATAAGTTTCGTTTCCCAACCAACCACAAGCAACAACTAAAAAATAACAAACAAAACCAATAATAAGAGAGGAAATCACAAAAATTAACCAAGCTTTTTTTGCGTTTAATGGTTTGTTTCCAACCAATAACCTTTTTAAATCTAAAATCATAAAGGCGGATAGAAGGGAAAGTTTTTCTTTTTCTGAAAAAGGAGTTTTATAATCAATTTTATGCCCACCTTTCATTGTTTTAAATAAATAAAAAATATATAAACAATAAATAAGAATTAAAATCAAGCTTTCTTTCCAACCAATTTCCCCTTGTTGAATAAAGTACAAGAACAACAACTCAATAAAAACTAACCACAAACCATCTCTTATTATTATTTTTTTAGAAATTTTAATCTGTGATTTATTTGAATTAGATAAAACACCTAAAACAGCAACAGAAGGAATGATTAAAGAATTAAACAAAACACTACCAAAGGAAGTTCCAATACTACCCTCAAAACCAGAAAGATTTTTTAGGTAAAACAAAAAAAACAAAGAAATAAACAACTCAGGCATAGAGCTCGCAACAGCATTAATGGTTGCCCCCTTAACACCATCTTGAAGGTTTCTACCAATATAATTAGAGCCCTCTATAAAACTATCTCCAGCACGCCATATAACATAACCACACAAAAGAATTAAGAACAAAGGAAGGATTAGTCCTAACATATATTTAAATTATATCTTTAACCTAAAACAATTATTATGAGAACATTATTAATATTAATAGTCTTATTGTCCCCTAATATTTCTATGAGCAATAATATATATAAAAAAATAGAAATCCTTTCTATAGAAATTGAAAAAGAGGTTATTAAATGGAGACACCATATTCATAAAAATCCAGAGCTTTCAAACAGAGAATATCAAACAGCAGAATACGTTTCCAAACATCTTGTTGGGTTAGGCCTTGAGGTTAAAAATAACATTGCACATACAGGTGTGGTGGCAGTTTTATACGGTAACAAACCAGGAAAAACAGTTGCTCTTCGTGCTGATATGGATGCTCTACCTGTTGTAGAAAGGGTAAATATACCCTTTGCTTCCAAGGTTAAAACTATTTATAAAGACATTGAAGTTGGTGTAATGCATGCTTGTGGACACGATACACATGTGGCGATTTTAATGGGAGTAGCCTCAGTGTTATCAGAATTAAAAAATGAAATTAAAGGAACAGTTAAATTCATTTTTCAGCCAGCAGAAGAGGGACCACCTGAAGGAGAAGATGGTGGAGCAGAACTTATGGTAAAAGAGGGTGTTTTAAAAAACCCCAATGTTGATGCTATTTTTGGACTACACATTTCTTCTAACCTTCCTGTAAATAAAGTTGCATATAAACCAGGAGGTGTATTAGCTAGCGCAACTTCATTTGAAATAAAAATAAAAGGGCGCCAAGCGCACGGATCCGCTCCTTGGGCTGGAGCTGACCCTATTGTTGCTGGGGCACAAATTATTAACAACCTACAAACAATAGTTAGTAGAAGTTTAGATTTAACTAAAGAAGCAGCCGTTGTAACTATTGGTCGTTTTGAAAGTGGAATTAGAAGTAATATTATTCCTGAAACAGCTTATTTAGAAGGAACAATAAGAGCGTTGGATTATGAGATGAGGGATAAAATTTATACAAGGCTAGAGACAATTGTTGTTAACACAGCAAAAAGTAATGGGGTAGAGGCAAAGTTAATATTAGGAAATCCTTATCCTATAACATTTAATAATTTAGAGCTAACAGAACAAATGAAAAATACTTTAATAAGGGTTGCGGGAAAAGAAAATACTATTTTAGCAAGAGCTAGCACAGGGGCAGAAGATTTTTCTTATTTTGCAAATGAAGTTCCTGGATTTTTTTATAGATTAGGAGGAATGCCTATTGGGGAACACCCAAATAAAGGATATAGTCACCATACTCCAGATTTTTATGTTGATGATGATGGATTGTTATTGGGAATAAAAACAATGACAACATTAGCAATAGACTATTTAAAATCTAACTAATTCTACTCCAGTTTACATTATTTTTTTTATTGTTTTTTAGAAACAAAAAAAGAGGCTTGTTTTCGGGTTTTATTAAATTTGGATCATTAGCTATGATTTTTTTTGCTAATAATCTTGTTTTAGAAATCACCGCAATATCTTTTGCTAAATCTGTAAATTTTAAATCTAAAACACCACTTTGTTGTGTTCCCATCATATTTCCTGGGCCGCGAATTTTAAGGTCAATGTTAGAAATTTCAAAACCATCAGAGGAATTTGTTAATGCTTTAATTCTAGTTTTTGCGTTTTCACTTAATTTGTATTTAGTCATTAATATACAATAAGATTGCACCTTTCCTCGACCAACTCTACCCCGCAGTTGATGTAATTGTGATAAACCAAATCTTTCTGCACTTTCAATAATCATTACAGTAGCGTTTGAAACATCTACACCAACTTCGATAACCGTTGTAGAGACTAAAATTTTACTTTTTCCCTCAACAAACCTTTTCATCTCAAAATCTTTATCTTCAGACTTCATTCTGCCGTGTAAGATTCCTATTGGTATAGATGGAAAATATTTTTTTATACTATTATAACCATCCATTAAATCTTTATAGTCTTTGCTTTTAGATTCTTCAATTAGTGGGTATACAATATAGATTTGTTGACCACTTTCTATTGTTTTGTTTAGAAAACTAAAGACCTTTAACCTAGAATTGTCAAAACGATGATTTGTTATTATCGGTTTTCTGCCTAACGGCATTTCGTCTATAGTAGAAACATCCAAATCTCCATATAGCGTTAATGCGAGCGTTCTTGGAATGGGTGTGGCTGTCATAACCAAAACATGTGGATAAACAAGCTTTTTCTTTTTCCATAATTTTGCTCTTTGAGCAACTCCAAATTTATGTTGTTCATCAACAATAACTAAACCTAGATTTTTAAAAACAACAGATTTTTCGATCAAAGCATGCGTTCCAACTAAAATGTTTGTTTTTCCTACAATTAAATGTTCATGGAGTAATTTTCTTTCTTTTTGTTTTGTTGACCCAGTCAATAAACAAACTGATAGGTTTAATTTAGTAGCATATTTATTAATACTCTGGAAGTGTTGTTCAGCAAGAACTTCTGTTGGCGCCATAAACGCAACTTGCCCCAAACCCTCTATTGCAATTAACATACACATAAAAGCAACAATTGTTTTTCCGCTACCCACATCCCCTTGTATTAATCTATTCATTTGTTTGCCAGAAGACATATCTTTATAGCACTCTTTAATGACTTTTTTTTGTGCTTTTGTTAGTTCAAATGGAATGTGATTTTTATAAAAACTACTTAAAAGAATATTTTTTTTAAAAGAAAATCCCGGAAAAGAATTCAACCTATTTTTTTTTAATAAAAGCACTTGAAGTTGTAAAAAAAATAATTCTTCAAATTTTAACCTTTTTATAGATTGATAAATCATTTTGTGATTTTTAGGAAGGTGGATGTTTATTAAAGCTTCTTCTCTTGAAATAATCTGAGCATGATTAATTATATGTTTAGGTAAATTTTCTTTTATATTGTTTTTAACTTTTATAAGAATCTCGTCTATTATTTTGTTAAAAAATCGATTATTTAAAAATCTTTTTTTAAGGGTATCGGTTAAAGAATAAACAGGCCGTATTCCTAACGTTTTTTTTTGATACTCATTTGTTTCTGGGTGTGTAAAAGAAATTGTTTTATTAAACAATTTAGGTTTACCAAAAATTAAATATTTTTTTCCAATTAAAATTTTGTTTTCTATCCATTTGATCCCTTTAAACCAAATTAATTCAGCATAATCAGATGAGTCTTTAACTTTAATGGTTAGTCTTTTTTTGTTGTATAAACCAGAAGAAGTTTTTTTTAATGCTTGAATTAAAAAAACACCATCAAAATCCTGTTCTGTCACCTCTGAAAGTTTTTTGATTTTTGACCGATCTTCATATCTAAAAGGAAAATAATGTAACATGTCGTTTATTGTATAAATGCCAATTTCTTTGTTTAGTAAAGATGATTTTTTTGGACCAACGCCAGGGAGAAATTCTATTTTTTGTTTTAATATTTTATTATTCATACCACTCAAGGGTGTTTAATATATGAATCATATCTTTTTTTATATATTCAATAATTGGAGCTAAAGAGTCGTTTTTTGTTGCAACCTGGAAATATAATGCTCCTCTTAAAAAATGATTAACAGAGTCTGTTGTTATAAATTGAAATTGAGTAGGAACCTCTCCTTTCAAGTCAATAATTATAGCATTTAAATCGTTTTTTGTTTTAATGTGGGTTTCTTTTATAGAAGATGCTTTTTTGTTGTGTTTGTTAGTGAGTTTATAAGATTCATTAACAAAAGCATTTAAATCGTTTTCTTTTTCAATATACTTATGTGTTATTAGAATTTTAGCATCATAGTTTTTATATAATAAATTTAACCAGCCATAAGAGTCGTTTTGTTCCACTGATGCTTGGATGTTTTTTTCAAAAGAATATTTGTTTTTTATTGTTATGGGGACATAAGATCTTTCAGGAACATTAATATAATTGTATCCTTTCGGTTTAGGTTTGTGGTTTTTGTTACAAGCAAGTAAAGACAAGCAAATTAACAAATAACAACAAACATTAATTTGAATTGCTTTTTTTATAAACTCTAACACGTCGTATTCTTTTTTTATCTACAGACATAATTGTAAAAACAAAATTATCAAAATTAATTTTATCTCCCTTAGAGGGTATTTTGTTGTTGATTTCTAATAAAAGCCCTCCTAATGATTCGCTTTCTCCTTTAATTTTTTTAAAATCATTTTTACTTGATGATGATAATTTACAAAAATCATTAAGTGAAGTTTTTCCTTCAAAAAGAAAAGTATGGGGGTCTAGTTTTTTATAAACAAAACTCGCTTCGTTATCAAATTCATCTTTTATATCACCAATAATTTCTTCTAAAACATCTTCAAGTGTAATTATTCCAGAAACCCCACCGTATTCGTCAATTACAACAGCTAAATGGACTCTTTTTTCTTGAAAATCTTTAAATAAGACATCTATTTTTTTATTTTCTGGAATAAAAAAAGCTGGTCTAATTTTAATTTTCCAATTAAAATTTTTTTCGTTTAAATATGGTATTAAATCTTTCACATACAAAACTCCCTCTATATTATCTATAGTTTCTTTATAAACAGGTATTCTAGAAAAACCTGAGGTGTTTATTAATTTTGAGATTTTGTTAAAAGAATCGTGTTTTTCTATTGCTGTAATGTCTACCCTTGAGATCATAATCTCTTTAACCTTAATAGAACCAAAGTTTACAATTCCTTCAAGAATGTTTTTTTCATTTTTTGAGGTTTCTTTAGAGAGGGTTAAATCTATAGCTTTATTCAAATCTTCTTGTGAGCTTTCTAAGAATTCTTTTTTTTGTGACTTCTTAAAAACTTTAGTGATATAAACTAAAAGAAAAATAAAAGGTTTAAAAAACATAAAGGAGTAACAAATAATTTGAGATGAAATTTTTATAAAAAAAAGTTTGTTTTTATTGGCATATATTTTTGGTATTATTTCGCCAAAAAAAAGAATCATAAGTGTCACTATAATTGTTAATGTTAAAAAAACCAATGGGTTTTTTCCATAAATATTCCAAGCAAAATAAGCTGATAAAGTTATTATCGCAACGTTTATTAGATTGTTTAAAATCAAGATTGTAGCTAATAACTTTTCTGGATATCTTAAAAGAAGCAATATTTTTTTTAACGAAGAATTATTCTTTGATTTTAAAATATTTATATCGTTAGAGGTTAGTGAAAAATAAGCAACTTCAGAACCAGAAATAATTCCAGAAACAATTAAAAGAAAAAAAAGAAAAAACATTTGAATGATACCAATAAAAGAATTCATTAGAATAATTAAAAAAAATAAAGATAAAGGGTTGTCAAGTTCTGGTAATTCTATTTCCAATTAATTTAATTAAAAAGGTAAGTCATCTTCAGTAGATGTTGTTTTTTCTGTTGTGTTGGTTTTTTCTGCCCCCATCCCCTGTTGTTCAGGAGCTTTTCCTAAAAGCTTTATCTCTCGACCAACAACTTCGGAAATATATTTTTTAACACCATCTTTATCATCGTATGAACGATTAGATATTTTTCCTTCAATATAAACTTGACTACCTTTTTTTAAATAGTTTTCAGCTATTTCAGCAAGAGGGGTCCATAAAACAATATTGTGCCATTCTGTATTCGTTACCCTTTCTCCAACTTTGTTTTTATAAGATTCACTTGTTGCTAAAGAAAAATTAACAACAGCTCGCCCATCATCTAAGCGCCTAACCTCAGGATCTTTACCAAGATTTCCCAATAAAATAACTTTATTTACTCCCGCCATATATTACAAATTAATCATTATGTTGCGGAATTCAAATAGTTATCAATAACTTTTGGTGTTGCGGATTTTTTAAACCTTCTTTTTTTTATTTTTTGAACTTTTAAATGTTTTTTTATTTTGTTAAACACCACCAAATCATTTATATAGATAGACAAAAAGTTAACATTAATTATTTGATGGCTTAAAATTGCTTTATTATTTTTAGAAATTAGTTTTGCTTTTAATTCAAATAATTTTAGTTTTTTTAAAAAGTATATTTTTGCTTTTTTTAAACTTTTATCTTCAACAAGAAAAAACTCTAAAAGATTTAGCCATACGTCTTTTTTTTTTCTTTTTTGAACCAAATAACTGTTTTTGTTTTCTATAATAAAATAATTAAAAAATCTCTTTGTTTTTTTTATTCTCTTTTTTTTAATAGGAAGTTTTTCAACACCATTAGTTTTATACGCTTCACAATCAAGTATTAATAAACAGTTTTTACAAAGGGGTTTTTTGGGAGTACAAATTGTTGCTCCAAAATCCATTATAGCCTGATTATATTCTCCCATTTTGCTTATATTTTTGGTTATGGATTTTGATATGTTATAATAATGATTGTAAGAATTGCTTTTAGCTGTATTATAAAAAATTCCAAAGTATCTTGATAAAACCCTATATACGTTTGCGTCAACAACGGGTATTTTTTCGTTGTAGCAAATAGATGCTATTGCGGCTGCGGTGTATTTTCCTATACCAGGTAATAAAATTAAATCTTTTGAATTTTTTGGTAATTTTCCGTTATGTTTTCTTGTAAGGATTTTGGCTGTTTTTAGAAGATTTTTGGCTCTATTATAATATCCTAAACCTTTCCAAGTAGAATAAATTTTATTTTCTGAAGAAGAAGAAAGAGATTGTATGGTTGGGAATTTTTTTATAAAATTTTTATAATAAACCAAACCCGTTATCATTTGTGTTTGTTGTAAAATTACTTCAGACACCCATATTTTATAAGGATCTTTAGTCTTTCTAAAAGGCAACATTCTCTTTTCTTTTTTGTACCAACCTGTTAATTTAGAAGAAAAAGTAAGATCGTTGAGTTTGTTTTTGTTCACAGTGTATATTAAACTAATATTGTAATTATAGCACAACAATTAAATACAAACAAATTGACAAAAGCAGAAATTATAAATCAAATTGCAAAAAAAACAGGCATTGATAAGTCTGATGTTCAAGAAACAGTTGAGGCAACCATTATAACCATTAAAACCGCTATGATAAGTGGAGAGAATGTTTTTATTAGAGGTTTTGGTAGTTTTGTAAATAAAAAAAGAGCAAAAAAAATAGCCAGAAATATTTCTACAAACACGGCAATTATTTTGGATGCTCACTATAAGCCTTCTTTTAAACCAGCCCATGATTTTTGTAAAAAGGTTAAGGAAAATAATAAGGTTTACGAATAATATTTATATGAATCTAATTAAAAAGCAAGGTGGACTGTTATTGTTGGCAATTTTGTTAATAGTATTAATGTACCAATTTCCAAAAAGTGTTGTTGAAAATGAGGTTACGAAAAACAGAGTTGTTGAAACAACATCAATAGAAGCAGCTGTTAATTTATTGGAAGGAGACAATCCTATGGAGGGAATTTTTATGTTGAGGGATATTGTTTTAAAAAACCCAAAAAACACACAAGCACTTTATTATTTAGGAGACCTGTCGCTACAAACGGGTCAATATGAAAATGCTATAAAAAGATTTAATCAAATTTTATTTGTTGATTCATCAGATAAAAGAGCATATTTGCAGCTAGGAATTAGTTACTATGGTCTTGAAGATTATGAGAAAGCAAATTCTTTCTTTCAAATAATTAAAGATTTAAATGATAGTACATTAATTAAAGAATTAAATATTTTTTTAATGAATTAATAAAACTTGTTAATATGCCAAGTGGAAAAAAAAGAAAAAAACATAAAATATCAACACATAAGAGGAAAAAAAGATTAAGAAAAAACAGACATAAAAAGAAATAAAACCAATATATAATGAGTAGCGAGCTAATAATTAATTCAACTCGCGACAAATGTAGAATTGGCCTTCTTAAGGATAAAAAGCTTGTAGAGTTTCATCAAGAAAACGATGAAAACAAATTTAATGTAGGCGATATATATGTAGGAAAAGTAAAAAAAATCAATAAAAGCTTAAATGCAGCTTTTATTGATGTAGGTTATGAAAAAGATGCTTTTCTACATTATCTTGATTTAGGCCCCCAATTTTTGTCGCTAAAAACTTTTGTAAAAAAAGTAAGAAGTAAAGGAAGTAAGACTTCTATAAGTTCATTCAATAAAATGGATGAAATAAATAAGTTTGGAAAAATTAACGAGGTGCTGACAAAAGGAGATGAGTTAATGATTCAAATTGTAAAAGAACCAATTTCCACAAAAGGACCAAGGGTAACTACAGAACTTTCTATGGCAGGAAGGCATTTGATTTTGGTGTCTTTTTCTAATGATATTAATGTTTCTAAAAAAATCTCTAATCGAGAAGAAAGATTTAGATTAATTAATCTTATTAAATCAATTAAACCAAAAAATTTTGGTATAATAGTGAGAACTGCTGCTGAGAAGAAATCAGTTTCAGAATTAGATAAAGATCTTAAGGCGCTAACGAAATCTTGGGATGAAGGAATGAAGGTGCTTAAAAAAGCAAAAGTTGGAGAAAAAATTATTGGTGAAGACAATAAAGCCACATCTTTGTTAAGGGATATTTTAAATTCTTCGTTTGATAATATTGTTGTTGATGACAAAGAATTATTTATGGAAGTTAAAGCGTATGTTAAAAAGTTTGAACCAAAAAAAGAAAAAATTGTAAAACATTATTCTTCACCAGCACCAATGTTTGAGGTATACGGTATTGAAAAACAATTACAAGAATTATTTGGAGAGACTGTTTCAATAGCTAATGGTGGTTATGTTATAATACAAAGCACAGAAGCATTACATGCTATTGATGTTAATAGTGGGAAAACTAGTAAAGTTTCAAATCAAGAAGAAGCTGCATTAAGGGTTAACGTAGATGCCGCAGAAACGATAGCAAAACAACTTAGACTTAGGGATATTGGGGGGATAATTGTTATTGATTTTATAGATCTTAAAAAAATCTCAAATAAAAAAAAGGTGTTTGATGTTATGAAAAAAGCAATGATGGAGGATAGGTCAAAACATACAATTCTTCCACTTTCAAGATTTTGTTTAATGCAAATAACAAGACAAAGGGTTCGTCAAGAATTAAAAATAAGTAAAGATGAGGTAGAATTAGATCAAGCAGGGACCGAGGCTGCTGATACAATTGAAAAAACATTGGAATATTTGTTTGTAAAACAAAATCAAAAACAAATAATATTAGTGGTTCACCCTTATTTATATTCATATTTTACTATTGGTGTTTTGTCAAGACAGTATAAATGGTTTTTAAAGTATCGGAAATGGGTTAAAATAGAACAAGACAACAATATTGGAATTAAAGAGTATGTTTTTTTAGATTCTAATAAACAAAGAATACAAACAAAAAAATGAAAAATTTTTTTTTGTTTGTATGTTTCCTTGTTGTTGTTTTCTTTTTTATATATTTTTTTAAATCAAAAACATGTATAGCATCAGAGACATCAAACGTTAAGAAAGAAATTATTGGAAATGATTTAACTAAAACATTTCTTAATCTTTTATCTAAAAAAGATTTTTTGCTTTTTCTAGATTCTAATAAAAATATATCAAGGACTTTTTTTGAAGTCGTTAAATCGAATACCAATAATTTACATAAACAAAAAACAGATGAATTGTATTTGTTATTGAGCAATCAACATTATGACAGCATTTATTTTTCTTTGCAAAAGGATTTTCCCGATATATCTAAAATTTTTGATAAAATAAATTTCGCTATACATAATTTCAATAAACAAAGTCATATAAAAAAAAATCCTGTGGTTAATATACTAATCTCAGGTTTTTATAATGATATTGTGGTCACACATGATACCATTAACATTGGAATAGATTATTTTTTACAGTTAAACAACAGATATAAACCACGTGATTTCCCTATGTATATTTTAAAAAGATATACACCACAATTTCTTATTCCCACAACATTAATATCATATTTTTCTCAGTTTAATTTAATGGACACAAACAATGAAAGTTTATTAAATGAAATGATTGCGTTTGGAAAACTTTATTATGTAGTTTCTCAATTAATGCCTTGTGTAGATGAAAACATTATTTTGGGTTATGATAAAGAAGAATGGGAGATTTTAGAAAATACAGAAACTTTTATATACAGTTATTTTATTCAAAATGAATTATTTTTTGAAAAAAACCATTTAATAAAAAACAAATATATTAATGAAAGACCAAATGTTTTTGAAATATCCCCCAACCACCCCGGTAGAATAGCTCGTTGGTTGGGTTGGAAAATTGTAAAGAGTTATATAAAATCAAACCCCAACACCACTTTAGAAGAACTTTTATATAACAAAGATCATTTAAATATATTCTATAATTCTACCTATAATCCTCTTTAAAATATTTACATAGTTTCGTGATTTTACAAACCTCACACTTCGGTTTTTTAGCCAAACAAACATACCTTCCATGTAGAATCAACCAATGATGGGCTTTAGGAATATCTGTTTTATCGAAGTTTTTAATAAGATCAAGCTCTACCTCCTTTAGATTTTTATTGCTATTTACTAAACCAATTCTTTTTGAAACTCTATTTACATGTGTATCAACCGCCATAGTGGGTTTTTTATATAATACAGAAAGAATTACGTTAGCTGTTTTTCTACCAACACCAGGTAAAGATTCTAATTCAGCAGAACTATTTGGAATTTCTCCTCTATGTTTTGTGGTTATTTTTTTTGCTAAACCAATTAAGTGCTTGGATTTATTGTTTGGGTAGGATATAGATTTTATTATATTAAATACTTCATTAAAAGAGGCTCTAGATAGTTTTTTTGCATTAGGGTATTTTTTAAATAGATGAGGCGTTGTTTTATTTACACGCACATCTGTGCATTGTGCGCTTAATACTACAGCAACCAATAACTCAAAAGGAGAATTAAAATTTAATTCTGTTTTTGGGTTTGGTATAGCTTTTTTGAAATAATCTACAAACAATATATACCTTTCTTTTTTTTTCATTTAACAAAATCATGTTCTGTCAAGTTAAATGATTTTGAGAAATTTTTAATATTATTAATTATCGAATCTTTTGGTAAAAGCACAATATTATCTAAGCTATTTTTAACATCTCTAAAACCATACATTAATTTTAATGTTTTTGGTGAGATGATTGTTTGATAGTTGATTTGTGCTTTTTCTTCCTGATTAAGTTCGTTGTAGATATATTTTATTATATCGAGTTCAGTAGAGGTTTTATTCATAGGCAATTTTTTTGGTT
>LWDU01043646.1_pt2 | contig 42143 bp, 36 predicted proteins | sample 727161 | NCBI WGS metagenome assembly LWDU01 (sample SAMN04566230, study PRJNA314399) | hydrothermal vent metagenome | isolation source: deep sea hydrothermal plume seawater | place: Mexico: Gulf of California, Guaymas Basin | collected 2004-07-11
AATGCGGGGAGATATGATTTCACTGCTTCGGAATTGTTTTTAGATGGATATGTGCCAGGTGGAGAAGACGTAGGTTATAGACCTGCATTTGAGTTTATACAAGGAGCGGAAGAATCATTCGAAGCTTCAGCTGAGTATATGACGGTTGAAACGATTAAGCTTATTCCACCTGTAAGTCTAAGCTCATGGGAAGTACAGGGAAATGGTGTGGTTCTCCAAAACGTTGAATATGGTTGGCCAGCCGATCAGCTTGAAGTGGTGTATAACCAACTGGGGGATACCATTTCTGATTCAACTATTTCTGGCGAGATAATGGCAATTGTAAATTATCAACTTGAGTACTTTGGAGAATCTTTCGAGGTGGTTGATAGATATGAGTTAGGTAGATATATTACCCCTTATGGAATTAACCTGTCTTTGGGCGATGATGGGTGGACTTGGGTTTATGATGTGACTGATTATCTACCATTACTTAGAGATAGTGTGGAGTTAGAGTGTGGAAATTGGCAGGAGTTGTTAGATCTGAAATTCGCATTTATTGAAGGGACTCCGCCGCGGGATGTTAAAAGAGTAGAGGCGTTTTGGAATGGGACTTATTATCTCAATACTTGGGATGATCATGTTATGAGTCACGAATATTCTCCCGAACCAGGGGAAGAAATGTTCAGGCTAGTAACTAGGGCGAGTGGTCATGGGTTTGGTCAAGGAAATAACTGTGGCGAATTCTGTTATAATATTCACAGTGTTTTAGTTGATTCGACAGCGATATGGAGCTGGGAGATCATGCAGGAGTGTGCAGATAACCCTTTGTACCCTCAAGGTGGTACATGGATTTATGATAGGGCGGCTTGGTGTCCTGGCGCTCCAGTTGCTACACAGAGATTTGAGCTGACTCCGTATGTTAATGCTGCCGACAACTTTGATGTGGAGTATGATATTACGCATGATCCATATGGTAATTACAGGATGGAAGGCCAAATCATTTCGTACTCATCTCCCAACATGTCACACGATGTAGAATTGATGGATATCCTGGCGCCTAGTAATAGAAAAACACTCTCAAGGTGGAATCCCGTATGTGAGGATCCAATAGTTGAGATTAGAAATAACGGGTATGAGCCACTGGTCTCTTGCACCTTTACCTATGGTGTTTCTGGAGAAGATCCATCAACGTACGTGTTCACACCTAATACTCCAATGGAGTTTTTAGAAACTAGAAGTGTGAGTCTTCCTTACGATGCTCCGGTATATACAGTTGGAGATGACGAAGATTTACTTCAGTTTGATGTTTCAGTCGAGTTGTCAAATGGACTGGATGAAGAGGTTACGAATGGCTCTGCTCATAGTGCGTTCCGCCGACCTCCGACTTGGGCTTACAATGATCTGGATGATAACAGGATTATTGTTTGGGTTAAAACGAACAACGTTCCAAGTGAAACTTCCATAGTATTGAATAATAGTGAAGGAGCAGTCGCTTGGACAAGGACATATTCAGAGGCAAATACAATTCACCGCGACACGATTGAGTTGAACGAAGGCTGCTATAGGTTTACGGTTAATGACTCGGGTGATGACGGGCTGAGTTTTTGGGCCAATAATGATGGAGGTGGATACGNGGCAGGCAGTAACTTTACAATGTTAGAAGATGATTTCGGAAAGTCTATTTCCTACGCTTTTAGGTTCGAAACTAATTTGATCACAGAGCATGAGGAGATTCTTGTTGATTATGAAGCCACTTCGGTAGATATTTTCCCCAATCCCACTAACGGTATAATAAGAGCGAAGCTTACAGGTTTTAATTCAAAGGTACATTGGGTTCTCAGTAACACTTTAGGCCAAACAGCGCTTTCAGGAGAGTTCAATCCTCGCACTAATAAGCTATTGCTGATTGATATGCTCGGTCTTTCCGATGGAATGTACAGCTTATTTGTGTCAGGAAAAGAAGGGCAAATGGCCAGCTGGGTTGTCAAAAAGTAGATTTTATAATTTTATACCCCTAAAATTTAGGGGGTCGTTTAAAACTTTTATGCTTATTTAGGGTCTTACCCCCTTAATTTTTTGCATATGTTTGCATTTTTAAATATTATAAGAAAATGAGTTTAAATCGACAGCAGGTTATGCACGATGTTCTAGATCGCAAACCGAAACTACCTAAGCGCCCACACAATAAAATTTCCTCTTATTACGGAGAAAACGTTTTTAATCAATTCGTTATGGTATCTTATCTTCCAGATGAGGCGTACAAGGGTATTTTGAAGGCTATAAATGACGGTACACCAGTTGATAGGAAGGTTGCAGACCAAACAGCAACTGCGATGAAAGAGTGGGCGATTTCGAGGGGAGCTACCCACTATACCCATTGGTTCCAGCCTTTGACGGGGACAACCGCTGAAAAACACGACAGCTTTATTGCTCCAACTGGTGACGGTAGGGCTATAGAAAAATTCGATGGGTCATTGTTAGTACAACAAGAGCCTGATGCATCTTCTTTTCCCAATGGAGGAATAAGAAATACGTTTGAGGCTAGAGGTTACACTCTGTGGGATCCAACTTCTCCAGCTTTTGTTTGGGGTGAAACTTTGTGTATTCCGACGATATTTATAAGTTACACGGGTTTTGCATTAGATAATAAAACGCCTCTACTTAAAGCTCTGTCAGCAATTGATGATGCTGCGACTTCTGTTTGTCAATATTTCGATAAAAATATAACTAAGGTGAATGCTTCACTTGGATGGGAGCAGGAGTATTTTTTAGTTGATAAAGCTCTATTCGCAGCTCGACCTGATATTGCAATGACAGGCAGAGCACTGTTCGGTGCTCAGCCTGCAAAAGGCCAACAACTTGACGATCACTATTTCGGTTCAATTCCTCAGAGAATTAGTGCATTTATGAAAGATTTTGAGCTAGAAGCACATAAGTTAGGAATACCGGTAACTACGCGGCATAACGAAGTGGCACCTAATCAGTTTGAGCTTGCTCCAGTCTATGAAGAAGCAAACCTCGCGAACGATCATAACCTCCTTATTATGGAGCTTTTAGAAGTCGTTTCACAGCGTCATGATTTTAGAGTGTTGCTTCATGAAAAGCCTTTTGGAGGTCTAAATGGTTCGGGAAAACACAATAACTGGTCACTCAGTACTAACACTGGAGTTAATCTACTTCAGCCGGGAAAAAATCCCAAGTCTAATATGCGTTTCTTAACTTTTTTCGTGAACACTTTAGCAGCTCTGCATAAACATGCAGATATTCTTAGGGCTAGTTTTGCTGGGGTTGGAAATGATCACAGATTAGGTGCTCAAGAAGCTCCGCCAGCTATTGTTTCAGCTTTTATAGGGTCACAGCTGACACAGTTGTTAGATGATTTAGAAGTTAATATCAAGCACGGTAAACTTATGCCTGCTGACAAGACTGCCTTGAAGCTTGAGATTGGTAGGATACCGGAAGCTCTATTAGACAACACGGATAGAAATCGAACTTCTCCATTTGCTTTTACTGGTAATAAGTTTGAGCTGAGAGCTGTAGGTTCTTCTGCTAATTGTGCTCTTCCCATGACAGTTCTGAATACTATAATAGCAGAACAACTTCAGTTATTTAAAGTTTCTGTGGATGCGAGAATTAAAAAAGGCAATTCAAAAGATGAGGCAATTCTTAAAGAACTCCAAGTATTAATAGCCCAGAGTAAAGCTATTAGATTTGAGGGCAACGGTTATGGAGAGGAGTGGGTTAAAGAAGCTAAGAAAAGAGGTTTGTCGAATCTTAAAAATACTCCTGAAGCACTTAAAGTTTGGGGTAGAAAAGAAGTAATTGATTTGTTCGATAAAATGAACGTTTTACACCCTGCAGAAATGGCGGCTCGTCAGGAAGTTGAGTATGAGAAATATGTTATGAACAGGAAGATAGAGGCGAATGTTGCTATTGATATGGCGCGTAACACAATTTTACCTGCGGCTATTTCTTACCAAAACTTTTTACTTGAAAATATTATGGGATTAGAGGAAGTTTTCGGAAAGGAAGCTAAGTCGATGTCTATTGCGCAAAGAGATATTTTAAAAAGAACCTCTGCTTTAGTAAACGACCTGTATGCTTCTATAAAAAACTTACGTGAAAACAAGGAAAAAGTAAACTCTAGAAAAACCACTGACAAAATCGCTGAAGGGTACGGAGATATCATTTCTCCTATAACTGAAGAATTGGGAGAAATTTGTACTAAGATGGAAGGACTTATAGATAACGAAATTTGGCCACTTCCTAAATTTCAAGAATTGTTGTTTACTCGTTGATAATCAGCAGTTAGATGAGATGTTAATATATTAATGTTGGTGTATTTTACAAAACATACCTTAAAATTGCTGCTTTTTCAGTACTTTCGAACTCTACTAAATTAAGTGAATAAAGGAATGCAACATTACCTGCAAGCAATCCTGACACGAGTTTTCGTGTCATGTGTATTTTTTATAGGAGCCCTAAGCGGCACCTTTGCTCAAGAACTTTATGAAGAAGCTGATATAGCTTTTAATCGCCGAGGCTATTTTGAAGCTTCAAGTGATTATGTAGCCGCGTACGCTAAAGTCAAGTCTGATGTAGATTTAAAGGCATATTGTGCCTTTCAAGCTGGAGAATGCATGCGATTATTGCACAATCCTCGAGGAGCAACAGAGTGGTATGATAAAGCTTTGGGGCTTAGATATGCAAAGATTAATCCTAAGATATATTTGCTTTATGGGGATGTCTTAAGAGATCAAGAGGATTTCTACGGCGCTATGGAATGGTATGATAAATATGGAAACAGTGGTGACAGGTCAGTTGCTGATGCTAGAATTGAATCTGCTGATATTGCCGCTATAGCTATTGAAGAGCCACCGAGTAGATTTATTGTTGAACCTATGATAGTCGTTAATTCACCTTCATATGATTTCGCACCAGTTTACGCGTCAAAAAAGTCTAACGTGCTCGTTTTTGCATCTTCAAGAGAAAGTTCTGCCGGGACAGGTGAGGATCCAATAACTGGAGAAGCGTTTATGGATCTTTTTACCACAACACAAGATAAAAAAGGTCGTTGGGGAGAGCCTGAGCCATTAGGGAATACTATAAGTACTAATGATAATGAAGGCACTGCAGCATTTGGTAATAAATTTAAAACGATTTATTTCACAAGATGTATAGACCAAGACGGTTCTAATTTAGCTTGTGACATCTACTTTGCTCCTGTAATGGGTAAAAGTTTTGGTGCGTCTCAACCTTTGAATTTAATTGATAGAGAAAGTGATGACTCCACTCAGATAGGTCATCCAGCTATTTCAATTGATGGTGACTTTATGGTTTTTGCCTCGGATTTACCTGGTGGATTTGGTGGAAAAGATTTGTGGTTTTCAGCTTTTGATGATAAAAGTGAATTGTGGGGTGAGCCACAAAACTTAGGAGGAGAGATTAACTCTTCTGATGACGAAATGTTCCCTTCATTTAGAGCTGATGGGTCGCTTTATTTTTCTTCTGATAGACCAGGAGGATTAGGAGGATTTGATTTTTGCTTTGTTGAAGCAAGAGAGGGAGTTATGGCATTTTCAGAAGTGAAACACCTCCCTTATCCATTAAATTCTTCAGGTGATGAGGTTGGAATTATTTATAAAAAGCAAACAAATTCAGGAATTTTCTCATCTAACCGTAAAGGAGGAAAAGGACAGGATGATCTTTATGAGTTTAGACTGCCGCCAATGGAGTTTTGTTTTAGAGCGTATGTGTATGACTTTGACACGGGATCTTCAGTTGGTGATGCAACTATTACCCTAGAAAGTTCAGAAGGAGAGGTTAATACATATACATCTGATGTAGATGGAGCTGTAGAACTTTGTGATGGAGAGATTGAAGAAGGTGTGTCTTATAATGTTGATGTAAAGAATGAAGGTTTCATCGGTACTGGTGACAGGTTTTCAAGTATAGGCTTAACTGAGTCTACTACATTTGCAAGGGAGTATTTCTTAAAGGAAATTGTACTTGAGAAAGAGTACGATATGCCACTTGTACTATACCCACTAGGAAGTGCTGATCTTCTAGTAAATGCGACAGTAAATTCTACGGATTCTCTAAATTATCTTGTTGATCTTCTAGATAGAAATGAAAATCTTGTAATTCAATTAGAAGCTCATACTGATAGCCGTGGAACGAACTCTTCAAACAAAACTTTAAGCCAAAGACGAGCTGAGACTTGTGTTAATTTCCTACTTGATCAAGGAATAGCAAGTGAGAGATTAATTCCATTAGGTCTTGGTGAGGACAGACTGATTATTACGGACGCTCAAATTTCCAAGCTACCACAAGACGAAAGAGAGGCAGCTCATCAAATTAACCGTCGTACAGTATTTAAAATTGTTAGATTTGACTATGTTCCTACAGAGGAATAAAGTCTATAATAAAATAAAGTGTCAGACGCAAGTAGGTATGCAGCAAGAGGAGTTAGCGCGGGTAAAGAAGATGTTCATAATGCTATTAAGCATATAGATAAAGGGTTATTCCCACGTGCTTTTTGCAAGATAATCCCTGACCATTTAACTGGAAGTAAAGAGCATTGCTTGGTTATGCATGCAGATGGAGCTGGAACGAAATCAGCTTTGGCATATATGTACTGGAAAGAAACTGGAGATATTTCTGTCTGGAAGGGTATTGCGCAGGATGCTTTAATTATGAATGTTGATGATCTTATTTGTGTTGGGGCTACAGGTCCTATGCTCGTTTCATCAACAATCGGACGAAATAAACATCTTATTCCCGGTGCAGTGATTTCCGCAATTATCCAAGGAACTGAGGAGATACTTGTTGATTTACGTGAGCAGGGAATTGATATTATTTCTACAGGAGGAGAGACAGCTGACGTGGGAGATCTTGTTAGAACCATTATAGTTGATTCGACGGTTGTGGCAAGAATGAGACGCGACAGTGTGATTGACAATGCAAATATTAAACCGGGTGATGTTGTTGTTGGGCTCTCAAGTTCAGGGCAAGCGGTTTATGAAACACAGTTTAATGGCGGAATGGGGAGCAATGGTCTCACTTCTGCAAGGCATGATGTCTTTAAAAAGAATTTAGCCACGAATTTCCCTGAAAGTTTTGATCCGGGAACTGATTCGGATTATATACATACAGGCAATCTGAGTCTAACGGATGAGGTAGAAGGTGTACCCCTCGATGCAGGTAAATTGGTACTTTCACCAACACGTACTTACGCTCCGATTATTCAAAAGTTTTTAAAAAACTGGAGTTCTGAAGTAAATGGGATGGTTCACTGTTCAGGCGGAGCCCAAACAAAAGTCCTTCATTTCGTCAAGAATATTCATGTAATAAAAGATAATCTTTTTCCTACTCCTGTACTTTTTAAAACAATACAATCATCATCCGGCACAACCTGGGAGGAAATGTATAAAGTTTTTAATATGGGTCACAGACTGGAAGTTTACACTTCTGAAAAAGCGGCTAATGCGCTAATAGAAATTTCTCAAGAAATGGGTGTTGATGCACAGATTATAGGTAGATGCGATTCGTGTAATTACGGAAGTGTTACAATAAAAGGGGAGCATGGGGAATTTAAGTATTCTAACGCTTAATGGAAGATTTACTTAACAAATTAGAATCTATTCAAGATAGATTCAGGGAGGTTGAAAAATCCATTGGTGACCCAGATTTAATATCTGACAATATCGCCTACAGAGATGCTATGAGAGAGTATAGAAGACTCGAGCCGATTGCAGAACACGCGACTAAGTTTAGACAGGTTTGGGATGATTTAACTCAGGCAAAAGAATGGGCATCTTCCGATGATGCTGAGTATAGAGAAATGGGAAGGGAAGAAGTTGGTGTTTTGCAGGTTAAGATCGAGGAAGTAGTCCAAACAGCTCGTGAAATGCTACTCCCACGTGATGAAACTGATGACAGGGATGTTGTGCTAGAAATAAGAGCTGGTACTGGGGGTGATGAAGCAGCACTTTTTGCTGGAGAACTTCTCAGAATGTACATACGTCACATTGAGTCAAAAGGTTGGTCACACACATTTGTGTCAACTTCTGAGGGAACATCTGGAGGGGTAAAAGAGGCAGTAGTTAATCTAAGTGGTGATGGTGTATATGGTTGGCTGAAATTTGAAAGTGGTGTTCATAGAGTCCAAAGAGTTCCATCAACTGAATCTCAAGGACGTGTTCACACCTCCGCAGCTACCGTTGCAATTTTACCTGTTGCTGAGGAAGTTGATGTGGAGCTTAAAGTGTCAGACCTAAGAAGAGATACTTACCGAGCAAGTGGCGCAGGTGGACAGCACGTAAATAAAACGGAAAGTGCGGTTCGACTCACACACATCCCGACAGGTTTAGTAGTAGAGTGTCAAGATGGTCGCTCTCAGCATAAAAATCTTGAGCACGCGATGTCTGTAATGCGTACTAGATTATTTGAACAGGAACGCCAAAAACAAGATTCAGAAAGATCAGAGAACCGTAAGCAGCTTGTGTCATCAGGTGATAGAAGTGCGAAAATAAGAACATATAATTTCCCTCAAGGAAGAGTGACAGACCATAGAATAGGATTCACTTCTCATGCTCTAACCACAATTTTAGCAGGTGATCTAACTGAAGTAATTGAAGCATTACATCTGGCAGAGAAAACTGAATTATTGAAAAACATTTAAATAAGTAAGTTTTGTCACGCAAAGGAACCCTAATTAATAGAGCCAGATTATTTGAAGCTATTCAAGCTAAAAAATCATATTTATGCGTAGGTTTAGATCCTGACCCTGACCGTATCCCAGCTTGTTTTGGAATTGGAGTTGAGGGATTAGAGTCCTTCTGTAATTCCATCGTTGAATGCACAAGCCATGTTGCTGTTGCTTTTAAACCTAATCTCGCTTTTTTCGAATCCTACGGTCCTTCTGGCATAGAAGCACTACAGCGAATTATAAATAATATTCCAGAAGATTGTCTTGTTATTGCTGATGCAAAAAGAGGGGATGTTGGAAATACTGCAAGTAAGTACGCTTCAGCTTTATTTGATAATCTAGGTGCTGATGCCGCTACTGTATCTCCATATATGGGCGAGGATTCAGTTAGACCTTTCACTGAGAGAAAAGACAAATGGACAGTTCTACTTGCATTGACTTCAAACCCGGGAGCAGATGACTTCGAGTTTCATGGAAATCCGCCTCTTTTTGAACGCGTATTAACAAGATCTTCACAATGGGGAAGTACTGATAATCTAATGTTCGTTGTTGGGGCTACTAGGCCTGAACTCATATCGAGAATTCGAGAACTAGTACCTGAATCATTTCTGTTGGTTCCAGGAGTAGGGGCGCAAGGTGGGTCATTATCTGAAGTAGCTAAAGTTGGACTCAATTCTAAATGTGGTCTCTTGGTTAATTCATCAAGAGGCATTCTGTATGCTTCTAAAAACCCTTCATCATGTGAGGAGGCAGTTGCCGCTTCACGTAGAGAAGCAGATAAATTGGCTTTAGAGATGTCCAAAACGCTTCATTTATAAATTAACACTCTTCGTTTACAAATTCTCAAGCTAAAGTTTTTGAGGAGCAATTTCTAATCCATAGCTTAGAGCGTGTCTATAAAAACAAAATGCTTAAGTTCGCACATGTATAGTTTATTAATAATTTAACCTGCAAATTGAAAATATGTCTTTATTAAAAAAAATGTCAGTTATTTTGTCAGGAGTCCTTACTCCTTTTTTATCTCTAGGACAAGACGTATCAATAGATGAGCAAATTGAAGCTTATATGGAGCCGGTGACAAACAGCATCATGGATGTGATTTTTGTAACTGTTCCGGTTGGGTTTGGTTATGATGTCCCGTTTGTGCTTATTTGGTTGTTAGTTGGGGCGATTTTTTTCACCTTTTATTTTAATTTCATTTCCATTAGCGGCTTTAAGCATGCCATTGATGTAGTTAAGGGGAAATTCGACAATCCAAATAACAAAGAAGCAGGCGAAGTAAGTCACTTTCAGGCTTTAACGGCTGCCTTATCGGGTACTGTAGGAGTAGGTAATATAGCTGGAGTAGCAATAGCTGTTAGTATTGGCGGTCCTGGAGCAACATTTTGGATGATAGTAGCTGGTCTTTTAGGGATGAGCGCTAAATTTATTGAGTGTACTCTAGGTACTAAATATAGAATTCAACACCCCGATGGATCTGTCTCTGGCGGTCCGTCATACTACCTAAGCCGTGGTCTTGCAAAGAAGGGTAAAACAATGGGACAGCTTGGTAAAGTCCTTGCTGTAATGTTTGCTATAGCTTGTATTGGTGGATCCTTGGGTGGAGGTAATATGGTTCAAATAAATCAAGCTACGAAACAACTTATTACTGTTACTGGAGGCACTGAATCTTTCTTCTTCGGTCAAGCTTGGATTTTCGGAGCTGTTATGGCTGCTGTAGTGGGAATGATTATTATTGGTGGAATTAAGAGTATCGCAAAAGTGACTGATAAAGTATAACCGGAAATTTTTCTGCTATTCCTTCGGCTTTTAACCAAATCATCTCAGGGGCATTTGATTCAGGTGCTATGTATGGTGGTATTATTGGTGTGATGATTCAAGGATTTAAACGAGCGGCATTCTCAAACGAAGCCGGAATCGGATCAGCCTCGATTGCTCACTCAGCTGCAAAGACGGATGAACCAGTATCTGAAGGTATGGTTAGTCTTTTAGAGCCTTTTATTGATACTGTGGTTATTTGTACGATGACCGCTTTAGTAATTGTAATTTCTGGTTATGGGTCATTCTCTGCTGATGAAGCTTTGTCACTTGCTAAATCTGGAGATCTTGTGGCTATCGAACTTACTTCTTCTGCTTTTAGCCAAACTATTTCTTGGTTCCCTATCGTATTGTCAATTTCGGTTATCCTATTCGCTCTATCAACTATGCTTAGTTGGAGTTATTATGGTCTTAAATCTTGGACCTACATTTTCGGCGACTCAAAATATTCTGACATTAGTTACAAAGTTCTCTTCTGTGTGTTTGTTGTTATTGGTTCTGCAATCTCAGCAAAAAGCGTCTTTGATTTCGGTGACGCTATGATTTTCGCAATGTGTTTTCCTAACGTTTTAGGGTTATATCTACTAGCCCCCGAGGTTAAGGCTGATCTGAAAGACTATCTAGCCCGAGTTAAGTCTGGTGAAATTGTTCAGCACAAAAAATAATCGAACTGAGTCAAATAGAGAAGATGCATTTCATCTAACCTCAATTTCAATAGTTATTCTTTTGTCATTAATTGGATGGGGGATTGAGTCAGTGAGCTCTAAGCCATCTGATTTAGTAATGCCTCAATTTCTTACCCTTTTAGATTCATGGCCTAATACTAACTATTCTAATTCTGTACATATTGTAGGTGATGCGGATGGAACCCAGAGATGGAGAAGTGTTAGTGAGGAAGTCAAGCCTAAACAATCAGGTTTTAAAAATTATCATCAATTTGAGGAAAGAAAGCCTTACAAATCAAATGTAATAGTTCCTGTTCCGGGTTCCTTACAGCTTAATAGTATGGACAGTGTTGATTTTGAAAAACTCCCAGTATTTGGGCCTGTATTATCTTCTAGAACTGTAAAATTCAGAACCGCTTTAGGTGGTTTTATTTATGTTTCTCAACTGAAAGAGGTATATGGAATTGACGATGAGGCATTCGATAAAATTAAAAATTGGTTTGACCCTTCACTTTCACCTGTATCTAAATTATGTGCTGATTCAGCTTCTTGGACAACTTTAAAAAGACATCCTTATATTGGATTTGAAGGAGCTAGAATGATTGAAAGATATCGTAAGCATCATGAATTAGGTGTCATTGAAGATTTGAGTTTAATGCCCCAAATGGATGATAGTCTCTGGGGAGTTTGGTCGCCATATTTGAAAATCTGTTCGAATTAAGAATTTTAACGGCAGATAATAACTTTAACGAACGACATTTGCAAAATGAATTTTGAATTGACAGACGATCAGAAGATGATTAAAGATTCTGTTGCAGACTTTGCACAGAAGAATATTCTTCCCAATAGAATGATTTGGGACGAAGCCCAAATTTTCCCGAGAGAGCTTTTTAGTGAAATGGGTAAAATTGGGCTTATGGGTATGCTAGTTCCTGAGGAATATGGTGGTGCAGGTCTTGGTTATATTGAATATAAAATAGCTATTGAAGAAGTTTCAAGAGTATGCGGGTCTATTGGTCTAAGCATGGCGGCCCACAACAGCCTGTGCACTGGACATATTTTACAGTTTGGCTCAGAAGAACAAAAGAAGAAATACTTACCTAAGCTTGCGTCTGCTGAATGGATCGGAGCCTGGGGACTTACAGAGGCTAATACGGGTTCTGACTCTTTGCGAATGCAGTGTGTTGCGAATCAAGATGGGGATTATTGGGTGATAAATGGCACGAAAAACTTCATTACTCATGGAATAAGTGGTGATGTCGCCGTTGTCCTAGTTCGTACAGGAGAGTTGTTAGATAGTCACGGAATAACCACGTTTGTTGTCGAGCGATCTACTCCTGGTTTTTCTGGCGGTAAAAAAGAAAATAAATTAGGCATGCGTTCTAGTGAAACTTCTGAGATGATTTTTGATAATTGTCGAGTTCACAAGTCGCAGATATTAGGTGAAGTCGGTGAGGGTTTTATACAGGCTATGAAGATTTTAGAAGGAGGGCGTATTAGTATAGGCGCTCTTGGATTAGGAATTTCTCAAGGCGCCTACGATACAGCACTTGAATACTCAAAGGAAAGAGAGCAATTTGGTCAATCTATTTCTAGATTTCAAGCAATTGCTTTTAAATTAGTGGACATGGCAGTTGCTATAGAAGCTTCGGATCTTCTACTTATAAAAGCTTGTGTTTTAAAAAATGCCGGTAAATATTGTACTCTAGCCAGTGCAATGGCTAAATATGAAACAAGTGAAGTGGCTGTAAAAGTGTCAACTGATGCAGTGCAAATTTTAGGAGGATATGGGTATCTTAAAGATTTTCCAGCAGAAAAGTTTTACAGAGATTCTAAGCTATGCACGATTGGAGAGGGAACATCAGAAATTCAGAAAATAGTAATCGCTAGAGAATTGGTTCGTTAAGAATCTTCATCTATCTTTGCACTCCAAAATTTTGATTATGCTAAGCATCCCAGTAAAAGAAAACGATAATATTGAACGCTCTCTTAAGCGCTTTAAGAAGAAGTTCGATCGCACTAAAAAGATGAAGGAATTACGCTCACGACGTGAGTTTGTTAAGCCAAGTCTTATTAACCGTGAAGCTATGAAAAAAGCGATATATAAAAACGGAAAGTCCTTAAAGGAGGATTGATACGATACGATTTAAATGTTGTTTATAATATTGACGACTTAACTTTTTGTTTTTGTCGTAAAAAAAAGCGAGATTGTATACTTTCTCGCTTTTTTTATGCCTAAATTTTAATAATTGATTAAGTCTTCCGATTTTATTTCTAAATTCTTTGATTTTTTAATCAAGGAAAAAAGATGCTCAGAGCATACCCTGCGAAGTTATCGAACCGATATAAATCAGTTGTTATTATATATGAAAGAGAATTATGATACTGAAGACTTATTCAGTATCGAAAGTGATTGGGTACGTTCTTGGGTGGTCTCAATGATGAGAGATGGGAAATCACCAAGAACAATACATAGAAAAGTATCCGCACTTAGAACATTTTCAAAGTATGCGCGCCGCAATGGCAGGATGAAAAGTAATCCATTAGATTCAGTTGTGCTTCCCAAACTCCAGAAAAGACTTCCTGAGGTCGTCCCGGAGCACGCAATGCGCGAGTTGTTTGACGAAAGTGTATTCTGTGATGATTGGAAGGGTAGGAGAGATAGATCTATGTTGGCTTTATTATATGAGACTGGAATACGGTTAAGTGAATTAATAAATCTAAAACTATCAGACCTTGATGATGGCAGGAAGAATATAAAAGTTTACGGTAAGGGCTCGAAAGAAAGACTCATACCTATTATGTCACAGACACTTAAGAGTATTTCATCCCACGTTATCGACAGGCCCATTAAGAGTGATGATTTGTTTGTGACAGATTCAGGGAAATCTCTTTACCCTTCGTTTGTTTATCGTAGAGTTAATTATTACCTTAGTATGGTGAGTTCGTTGCATAAATGTAGCCCTCACGTTTTACGACACACCTTTGCCACTCATTTGTTGAATAATGGTGCTGAGCTTGTTGCGGTTAAAGAGTTACTGGGTCACGCTAGTCTTTCATCAACTCAAGTTTACACTCATCATACAATGGCAAAGTTGAAAGAGTTTCATCGAGCTAGCCCTCTAGATAGACGATCAGAGCAAGGCGACTAACAATATTATTTCATGAAGGTTCAAATACATTCAATTCATTTCGACGCTGATAAAGCGTTATTGTCTTTTATTAAGTCTAAACTTTACAAGCTGACAGTTTTTAATGACACCATTATTTCTAGTGAGGTTTTCTTAAGGGTTGAAAAACGTGATGGTAAAGAGAATAAGTTAGTTGAGATCAAACTTCATATTCCAGGTAAAGAGCTGTTTGCAAAAAGAAATTCAATAAGTTTTGAGGCTGCTGCTGACGAAGTTGTTGAGGCGTTAAGAAGGCAGATTGCTAAGGTTCAAAGTTGAATTAATTATAGTAAAAAAAAATGATGTAATTTTTAGTGAAACTAATATTTATTTTCTGTGATTATTTCGTACATTTGCCCTCCTGAATTTCAGGGGGTTTTTTTATGGATTGTGTTCTTTGATTTTTTTGCCGGTGTAGCTCAGGGGTAGAGCATTTGATTTGTAATCAAATGGCCGGGGGTTCGAATCCCTCCACCGGCTCACCGAATAAAAGCCTGCACATTCTAATTTTATTAGCATGTCAAGGGGGTACGCCGGAGTTGGAGAGCCGGGGCAGACTGTAACTCTGTTGTCTTAGACTGAATAGGTTCGATTCCTATTACCCCCACATTTTTTTCGATGATGTATGTTTCTAACATATGACATTGAAAGAGATTACCAAGCGGAAGTAGCTCAGTTGGTAGAGCATCAGCCTTCCAAGCTGAATGTCGCGAGTTCGAACCTCGTCTTCCGCTCGATTTAAGCCGATGTAGCTCAGGGGTAGAGCGCGTCCTTGGTAAGGACGAGGCCACGGGTTCAATTCCCGTCATTGGCTCATATCATTTATAAAGAGAAAATAAATTAATAATATATATAACTGTCTAGATCATGGCAAAAGAACATTTCGACAGGTCAAAACCTCACGTTAACATTGGCACAATTGGCCACGTTGACCACGGTAAGACTACATTAACAGCTGCTATTACTAAAGTAATGGCGGATGCTGGTTATTGCGAGGCAAGCTCGTTTGATCAAATTGATAACGCCCCTGAGGAAAAGGAGCGTGGAATTACAATTAACTCTTCACACGTAGAGTACTCAACAGAGGGGCGTCACTACGCTCACGTTGACTGTCCGGGTCACGCTGACTATGTTAAAAACATGGTAACAGGTGCTGCTCAAATGGATGGAGCTATTCTTGTTGTTGCGGCAACTGATGGCCCTATGCCTCAGACACGTGAGCACATCCTACTTGGACGTCAGGTAGGTATTCCACGTATCGTTGTCTTTATGAACAAAGCGGACATTGTTGACGATGATGAGCTATTAGAATTAGTAGAAATGGAGGTTCGTGAACTTCTTTCTTTCTACGAGTACGATGGAGATAACTCTCCTGTTATTACTGGGTCTGCTCTTGGCGGTCTAAATGGAGACGCTAAGTGGGTTGATTCTATCAAGGAGCTTATGACAGCTGTAGATACTTGGATCGAGATTCCCCCACGTGAAAACGAGAAGCCATTCCTTATGTCTATTGAGGATGTATTCACAATTACTGGTCGTGGTACTGTTGCTACTGGTCGTATTGAGACGGGAGTGATTAACACTGGAGACGATGTTGACATCATCGGTATGCAAGCTGAAAAAGTCACATCTACCATTACAGGAGTTGAGATGTTCCGTAAGATCCTCGATAGAGGTGAAGCTGGAGATAACGTAGGTTTATTACTTCGTGGCATCGACAAGAGCGATATTAAGCGTGGTATGGTGATTGCTCGTCCTGGAACAATTACTCCTTACAACAAGTTTAAGGCTGAAGTTTACATCCTTAAGAAAGAGGAGGGTGGACGTCACACTCCTTTTCATAACAAATACCGCCCTCAGTTCTACTTCCGTACAACTGATGTGACTGGAGAGATTTCTCTAGAAGCAGGTCGTGAAATGGTTATGCCTGGTGATAACGTTACTATCGATGTAGAATTAATAGCTCCAGTTGCTATGGACAAAGGTCTTCGTTTCGCTATCCGTGAGGGTGGACGTACCGTTGGTGCTGGTCAGGTAACTGAAATTAGTTCATAAAATTAGAGGGTTAACCTCTGTGAAATACATAGAGAAGAAGGATCCTTATTTAAGGTTCCTTCTTCATCTATCTACGGGCGTAGCTCAATTGGCAGAGTAGTGGTCTCCAAAACCATTGGTTGTAGGTTCGAGTCCTACCGCCCGTGCAAAACAAGAAACAATGTCTCAAATAACGAATTACATTAAAGAGTCTTACACAGAGCTTATAACGAAAGTTACTTGGCCTACTTGGAAAGCACTCCAAGAGTCATCAGTTCTTGTGTTTGTTTCATCTTTAATTATTGCAGGTGCTGTATTTGTAATGGATTGGACATTTGGAGTCAATGCTTCTGACGCTGTTTGGAAAGGCGTTGTTGGAAACTTATATGACTTATTCTAAGAATACATGTCAACTATGAGTGAAATCGAAAAAAAATGGTATGTAGTCCGAGCCGTAAGTGGTCAGGAAAAACGAGTTAAAGAAACTATCGAAACAGAGGTTTCTGCAGCTGGTTTACAGGATTACGTAGGCCAAGTTTTGATTCCAATAGAAAAAGTATTTCAAATACGTAACGGCAAGAAGATTTCTAAGGAAAAGAATTTGTTTCCTGGATATGTTTATATTGAAGCGGCATTGGTAGGTGAAATACCCCACTTGGTAAAAAATATAACAAATGTTATTGGGTTTTTAGGCGCTGAAAAGCGTGGAGATCCTATGCCTATTCGTCAACATGAAGTTAATCGCATTCTTGGTGTGGTTGATGAAATGGCTGACGCTGAGGAAGAAATTAACATTCCATATAAAGTTGGTGAACTTGTTAAAGTTACTGATGGTCCATTTAACGGATTTCATGGTAATATCGAGGAAGTTAACGAAGATAAAAAGAAACTTAAGGTTATGGTCAAGATTTTCGGGCGTAAGACACCTGTTGAGCTAGGCTATCTCCAAGTAGAAAAAGATAATTAACGGAGCAGACAGTTAGAGTCGTTCGCATGTCCCTTGAATGCTTCCCATTCGCGCGAATCTCATGACTGTTCATTATATATATACAAAATGGCGAAAGAAGTAGCTGGACTAATAAAGCTGCAAATACGCGGTGGAGCAGCCAACCCTGCACCCCCAGTCGGACCTGCTTTAGGTGCGAAGGGAGTGAATATCATGGAGTTTTGCAAGCAATTTAATGCAAGAACCCAAGATAAGGCTGGTAAAGTTCTACCTGCAGTTATCACAGTCTATAAGGACAAGTCTTTTGACTTTGTCATTAAGACCCCACCCGCAGCCGTCCAATTATTGGAGGCAGCAAAACTCAAAAGTGGTTCTGCGGAATCAAATAGAGTTAAGGTAGGACGTGTTAACTGGGACCAGGTCCGCGCAATTGCAGAAGACAAAATGCCCGATCTTAATTGCTTTTCCATTGAGTCTGCCATGAAAGTGGTAGCAGGAACAGCAAGAAGTATGGGTATTAATGTCACTGGTAAATTTCCTTCTTAAGTCACTAACCGCACAAACATGGGACGATTAACAAAGAACCAGAAGGAGGTTGCCGAGAAATTCGACGCCGAAAAGCCTTACACGCTTGATAAAGCATCTTCACTTGTGAAGGAATGCTCAACGACGAAATTCGATTCCTCGGTAGACCTTGCCGTGCGTCTCGCTGTAGACCCGCGTAAAGCGAACCAAATGGTTCGTGGCACCGTTTCCTTACCTCATGGAACAGGAAAAGATGTTAAAGTACTAGTACTGTGCCCTCCTGACAAAGATCAGGAGGCATTAGATGCTGGAGCTGATTACGTTGGACTCGACGAGTATGTGACGAAGATTAAGGGGGGATGGACCGATGTGGATGTAATTATTACCACACCCCAAGTTATGGGTAAAGTAGGTGCATTAGGCCGAGTTCTCGGACCTCGTGGACTAATGCCTAACCCTAAGTCGGGTACAGTAACTATGGATGTGGCTAAGGCTGTTACAGATGTAAAAGCAGGTAAGATTGACTTCAAAGTTGATAAGTTTGGAATTATTCATGCTTCAGTTGGTAAGGTCTCTTTTGAGGCTGACAAGATTGAAGAGAATGCAAAAGAACTTATAGCAACGTTAGTTAAATTAAAGCCCGCTTCTGCAAAAGGATCTTATATTAAGAGTATCATTTTGAGCTCTACTATGGGACCTGGTATACGAATCGATTTTAAATCGTTGGTTTAATCACTAAAACGCATCAATAATGACACGCGATAAAAAAGATTTACAGATCATCGAGATTAAGCAATTATTATCGGACAATAGTGTTGTCTACCTTACAGATGCCTCAGGGCTGAATTCGGAAGACACAACTGATTTCCGTAGATCTTGCTTTAAGAAGGATGTTCGTATGAAAATTGTTAAAAATACGCTTCTACGTAGAGCTATGGATGAAACAGAAGGAACAGATTACAGTGACCTGTATGAAGTTTTATCTGGTCAAACTGCGCTTCTTTTAGGTAATGTTGGTAATGAACCAGCTAAATTACTTAAAGATTTTCGTAAGAAACACGACATTCCAGTTCTAAAAGCTGCATATGTTGAAGAAGCTTGTTACATCGGTGACGATCAAATAGAGGCACTTACAGCAATCAAGTCAAAAGACGAACTCATTGCAGAGATTGTAGCATTGCTACAATCTCCGATGAAGAATGTTGTTGGAGCTCTACAATCTGGTGGAAACACTATCTCTGGTCTTGTCAAGGCGCTCGAAAATCGTGGCTGAGCTTGACAAAATAAATTATATGAAAACCTATCAATACAATTAATATGGCTGATTTAAAAGTTATGGCCGAAGAGCTCGTTAACTTATCTGTTAAAGAAGTAAACGAACTTGCGACTATCCTAAAGGATGATCACGGTATCGAACCAGCTGCTGCTGCAGTTGCAGTTGCAGGACCCGCTGCTGGCGGTGGTGAAAGTGGTGGTGATGAGAAGACGGAATTTAACGTTATTCTCAAAGCTGCTGGTGGATCTAAGCTAGCTGTTGTTAAACTAGTTAAAGAGCTTACTGGCTTAGGGCTGAAGGAAGCTAAAGGCATAGTAGACTCTGCACCAGCTCCTATCAAGGAAGGAATTCCTAAGGACGAGGCTGAAGGTCTTAAGACTCAACTCGAAGAAGCAGGAGCAGAGGTTGAGCTTAAGTAATAGCACAACACTGACTGATTAAGGTTTAGGGCGGAGAGCAGGTCTCCGCCCTTAAATCGTTTTGCCTAGATTATGCATTTGCATATAATTTGGCTTAGGTACCTGTATTGTTGTAGTCTGAATTAAGTTGACCCCCCCTCCATGTCTTTGGTCAAAACCCACCCTATCGATATCCGGAAAAGCTTTGCTTCTGTGGCATTACCACTTGAGCATCCGGATTTTCTTGACATCCAGCTTCGCTCTTTCCAGGAATTCTTTCAATTAGAAACGAAACCTGAGAATCGTGATTCTGAAGGACTTTTTAAGGTTTTTAGCGAAAACTTCCCTATCACTGATACGCGGAACCAGTTCGTTCTTGAATTCCTTGATTACTTTATTGATCCTCCTCGCTATAGCGTTGAAGAATGCATTGATAGAGGTCTTACACATAGTGTGCCTTTAAAAGCAAAATTAAAACTATATTGTACAGACCCTGAGCACGAGGATTTTGAAACTATAGTACAAGATGTTTATTTGGGTACCATCCCATATATGACACCACAAGGATCATTCGTAGTGAATGGTGCTGAACGTGTTATTGTCAATCAATTACATAGATCTCCTGGAGTATTCTTTGGTCAGAGTCGCCATGCAAATGGTACAAAATTATACTCAGCTAGAATTATCCCGTTTAAAGGATCTTGGATTGAGTTTGCAACTGACATCAATGGTGTTATGTATGCATACATTGATCGTAAAAAGAAATTACCTGTTACAACTCTTTTACGAAGTATTGGTTACGAAACTGATAAAGATATTCTCGGTATTTTTGACCTTGCTGATGAAATTAAAGTTAGTAGAGCTGGCTTAAAAAGAGTAGTAGGTAGGAAATTAGCAGCTAGGGTTCTGAAGGTTTGGGTAGAAGATTTCGTAGATGAGGATACTGGAGAGGTTGTATCAATCGAAAGAAACGAAGTAATTCTTGATAGAGAAACAATTCTTGAGAAAGAACATGTTGCTTTAATTATGGAAAGTGGAACTAAAACCATTATTCTTCATAAAGCAAGTATTAATCAGGCTGATTATGCGATTATCTATAATACACTTCAAAAAGATAGTTCAAATTCTGAGAAAGAAGCTGTAGAATATATTTATCGCCAACTTCGTAATGCTGAACCGCCAGATTTAGAGACAGCTAGAGGTGTGATTGATAAATTATTCTTCTCAGAAATGCGTTATGACCTTGGAGAGGTAGGTCGTTTCAGAATAAACAGAAAACTTGGTATTTCTGATGATGAAGTTAGCAGAACTTTAACAAAAGAAGATATTCTATTAATCATTAAGTATTTAATAGATCTTGTTAACTCTAATGCTGATGTGGATGATATTGATCACTTAAGTAACAGACGAGTTCGTACTGTTGGTGAGCAACTTTATTCTCAATTTGGTGTAGGCTTAGCTCGTATGGCTAGAACAATTCGTGAGCGTATGAACGTTAGAGATAACGAAGTTTTCACACCAACGGATTTGATTAACGCTAAGACATTAAGTTCTGTGATAAATAGTTTCTTCGGAACTAATCAATTGTCTCAGTTTATGGACCAGACTAATCCACTTAGTGAGGTTACACATAAGCGTCGTATTTCTGCACTTGGGCCTGGTGGTCTATCTCGTGAACGTGCGGGTTTTGAGGTTCGTGATGTTCACTATACTCACTATGGGCGTCTTTGCACTATTGAAACACCTGAGGGTCCAAACATTGGTCTTATTAGTTCATTGTGTGTGTATGCTAAAGTAAATCGCTTAGGCTTTATTGAAACACCTTATAGGAAGGTAGTTAATGGGGTTGCTTCAATTTCGTCTGAAGATGTCGTTTATCTTTCAGCTGAAGATGAAGCTCAATCTATCATTGCCCAAGCGAATGCGAATATTGATTCCGTAGGTAAATTCTCGGATAAATTAATAAAGTCGAGACACCAAGGTGATTTCCCGTTAGTCTCGCCTAAGGAGCTTGAGTATATGGATGTAGCACCAAATCAGATTGCATCAATTGCCGCTTCATTGATTCCATTCTTAGAACATGACGACGCTAACCGTGCTCTTATGGGATCAAATATGATGAGACAAGCAGTTCCATTAATGATTCCTGATTCACCTATTGTTGGTACAGGTGTTGAGTCTGCAGTAGCAAGAGATTCAAGAATTTTAATGCGTGCTGATGCTGATGGACTTGTTGAATATGTAGATTCAGACGTTATTAATATTCGTCATAAAATGGATGAAAGCGATAAGCTTGTTTCATTTGATGATGATTTGAAAATATATAATCTCATAAAATTCCAGAGAACTAACCAAGGTACTTGTATGAACCTTAGACCGCTTGTTGTTAAGGGGGATAAGGTTACTAAAGGTCAAATATTAGTTGAAGGTTATAGTACTCAAAATGGAGAGCTTGCTTTAGGGCAAAACATGAAAGTTGCATTCATGCCTTGGCAGGGGTACAACTTTGAGGATGCTATTGTTATTTCTGAACGAGTTGTAAGAGAAGATGTATTTACTTCACTTCACGTTGACGAGTACACTCTTGAAGTTCGAGATACAAAGAGAGGTCTTGAAGAATTAACAAATGACATTCCAAATGTAAGCGAGGAGGCAACTGCTAACCTTGATGAAAATGGACTTATTCGTATTGGCGCAAATGTTAAGGGGGGAGATATTCTAATTGGTAAGATTACACCTAAAGGAGAATCAGACCCAAGTCCAGAAGAGAAGCTTTTGCGTGCTATTTTCGGTGATAAAGCTGGAGATGTAAAGGATGCTTCTTTAAAAATGCCTCCTTCAAGCCAAGGAGTGGTAATTGATAAAAAACTATTTAGTAGAGCTGTAAAGGACAGGAAAGCTAAAGCTGCAGATAAAGCAGTTATCGAGACTATTGATATAGAATTTGATAGAGAAGCGGCTATACTAAAGAAAATTCTGGTTGATAAGCTTATGAAGCTTGTTGCCGGGAAGGTTAGTCAGGGAGTTTTCAATTACTACAAGGAAGAACAAGTAAAGAAAGGAATTAAGTTTACTCAGAAAATACTATTGAGCTTAGACTTCTTAATTATAAACTCTGAGTCTTGGGTAAGAGATACTGAAATCAGTGATCTTGTAAATAGAGTGGTGCACAATTACACCATGAAGTACAATGATTTGCTAGGTGCTTATAAGCGCAAGAAATTCCAAGTAACTGTAGGTGATGAACTGCCTAATGGTATTGTCAAATTAGCTAAGATATACGTTGCGAAAAAGCGTAAGTTGAAAGTTGGTGATAAGATGGCTGGTAGACACGGTAACAAAGGTATCGTTGCTAGAATAGTTCGTCAAGAGGATATGCCATTCTTAGAAGATGGTTCTCCAGTAGATATAGTTTTGAATCCGCTTGGTGTACCATCTCGTATGAATCTAGGACAGATTTATGAAACAGTATTAGGATGGGCAGGACAGAATCTAGGATTGAAATTCTCAACTCCTATTTTTGATGGTGCTACTCTTGATGAGATTACAGAACTAACCAATAAGGCTGGAGTTCCTGAATGTGGAGTAACACACCTATATGATGGTGGTACAGGTGAAAGATTTGATCAGCCAGCAACTGTTGGTGTAATTTACATGATTAAGCTTAGCCATATGGTAGATGATAAAATGCATGCACGTTCTATCGGACCGTACTCTCTAATTACACAACAACCATTGGGTGGTAAAGCTCAGTTTGGTGGTCAGCGTTTTGGAGAGATGGAGGTCTGGGCGCTAGAGGCGTTTGGAGCTGCTAATATCTTACAAGAGATTCTAACTGTAAAGTCTGACGATGTTATCGGAAGAGCAAAAGCATACGAAGCTATTGTAAAAGGAGATGTTATGCCTAAACCGGGAATACCGGAATCATTTAATGTACTTATGCACGAGCTAAAAGGACTCGGACTAAGTATTTCGCTAGATTAATAACCCGAATCGATAACTGAAAATGTTCCAACAAAAGAACCCCCAACATAACTCAGGCGATTTTTCGACGATAACGATATCGTTATCATCGCCTGAAAAAATTCTTGAAGAATCAGAAGGTGAAGTACTTAAGCCTGAAACAATTAACTATAGGACTTATAAGCCCGAACGCGATGGATTGTTTTGCGAGAAGATCTTTGGCCCCGTTAAGGATTTCGAATGTCACTGTGGTAAGTATAAGCGTATCCGTTATAAGGGTATTGTTTGTGACCGCTGTGGTGTTGAGGTAACTGAGAAAAAAGTCAGAAGAGAAAGAATGGGTCACATATCGCTTGTGGTACCTGTTGCTCATATTTGGTATTTTAAAAGCTTACCTAATAAAATAGGATACCTTTTAGGGTTACCATCTAAGAAGTTAGATCAAATTATATATTACGAGCGTTATGCTGTAATTAATCCTGGTACTGCAAAAAATGCAGAAGGAGAAGATTTACAAATTAATGATTTCTTATCAGAAGATGAGTACTTTGATGTTCTTGATACTCTACCTAAAGAGAATCAGTATTTGGAAGATAAGGATCCAAATAAGTTTGTTGCTAAGATGGGAGCTGAAGCAGTTCACGACCTTCTTGCTAATTTAGATTTAGACGAGCTTTCTTTTAAACTTAGACATGCAGCCGACACAGAGACATCACAACAACGCAAGAGTGAAGCTTTAAAGCGTCTTCAGGTTGTTGAAAACATGAGAGATTCTCATAAGAGAATTGAAAATCGTCCTGAGTGGATGATTGTTAAAGTTGTTCCGGTAATACCACCTGAGCTTCGTCCTCTTGTTCCTCTTGATGGTGGTCGTTTTGCAACTTCAGATTTAAATGACCTTTACCGTCGTGTCATAATTAGAAACAATCGTTTAAAGCGACTTGTTGAAATTAAAGCTCCTGAGGTAATTCTCCGTAATGAGAAGCGTATGCTTCAAGAAGCAGTTGATAGTCTTTTCGATAATAGTCGTAAGTCTAGTGCTGTTAAAACCGAAAGCAATCGCCCACTAAAGTCATTAAGCGATAGCTTAAAAGGAAAGCAAGGTCGTTTCCGTCAGAATCTTTTAGGAAAACGTGTTGATTATTCTGCACGTTCTGTTATTGTAGTTGGTCCTACACTCAAGATGCACGAATGTGGTATACCTAAGCATATGGCGGCAGAATTATATAAGCCGTTTATTATTCGCAAAATGCTTGAGCGTGGAATTGTTAAGACGGTTAAATCTGCAAAGAAGATCGTTGATGCAAAAGAGGCTATTGTTTGGGATATATTAGAAAACGTTTTAAAAGGACATCCAGTTTTATTAAATCGCGCTCCGACACTTCACAGACTTGGTATTCAGGCCTTCCAGCCTAAACTAATTGAAGGTAAAGCAATTCAACTACACCCTTTAGCGTGTACAGCGTTTAACGCCGATTTCGATGGTGACCAAATGGCGGTTCACTTACCCCTGGGTCACGCGGCTGTTTTAGAGGCTCAGTTATTGATGCTTGCTTCACATAATATTTTGAACCCTGCTAATGGTGCTCCTATTACTGTTCCTTCTCAGGATATGGTATTGGGATTATACTACATAACTAAGGAACGTAAGAGTACTCCCGAATGGCCTGTTAAAGGTGAGGGAACAATGTGCTATTCTCCAGAAGAGGTGAGTATTATGTATCAAGAAGGTAAGCTTGATCTTCACGCATCAATCAATATGCGTTTCATTGATATTAATGGTGATTCTTCTATAGTTGAAACTACTTGTGGTCGTGTACTATTTAATGAACATGTTCCTAAGGAAGCAGGATACATTAATGAACTTCTAACTAAAAAGTCTTTAAGAGATATTATCGCTAGAGTACTTGACGTTGTTGGAGTTGCTAGAACAGCTGAATTCCTTGATGATATTAAGGGGTTAGGGTTCTACATGGCTTTTAAAGGTGGATTGTCATTTAACTTAAATGATGTTATTATTCCGCCTGAGAAAGAAAAACTAGTTGCAAAAGCTACTTCTGAAGTTGCTGAAGTGATGGAGAACTATAATATGGGTCTTATCACAAATAATGAGCGCTATAATCAAATAATTGATATTTGGACTCACACAAATTCTAGACTTACTAATATCCTTATGGATAGGCTTGAAACAGATAAACAAGGATTCAACTCTATTTACATGATGATGCACTCGGGCGCTCGTGGATCTAAAGAGCAAATTCGTCAGCTTTCGGGTATGCGTGGTCTAATGGCTAAGCCGCAGAAATCTTCTGCAACTGGAGGTCAGGATATTATTGAGAATCCTATTTTATCAAATTTTAAAGAAGGATTATCAATTCTTGAGTACTTTATTTCTACTCACGGTGCTCGTAAGGGACTTGCAGATACAGCTCTTAAAACTGCTGACGCGGGTTACTTGACAAGACGTTTAGTAGATGTTGCTCAGGACGTTATTGTTACTATTGAAGATTGTGGAACACTGAGAGGTGTGATGGTGACTACACTCAGAAAGAATGATGAAATTGTAGAAGGTATTGCTGATCGAATTGACGGTCGTGTTCCTGCTATTGAAGTTCTTCATCCTGAAACAGGTGAGTTCCTTGCTAATGAAGGCGAAGAAATAACACCTGTTATTGCTCGAGCAATTGAGGATGCAGGGGTAGATGAAGTTGAAGTTAGATCAGTTTTAACATGTGAATCTCCTAAAGGAATTTGCGCTAAATGTTATGGCCGAAACCTTGCAACAGCAAGATTGGTTCAAAAAGGTGAAGCTGTTGGTGTAATTGCTGCCCAATCAATTGGTGAGCCGGGTACTCAGTTAACTCTACGTACTTTCCACGTTGGTGGTACAGCTTCTAAAATTTCTGATGAAAATGAGTTGCGTACTAAATTTGATGGTGTTGCTGAGATAGAAGATCTCCGAACTGTTGAACGTAAGAATGCGGATGGAGTTGTTGAATCAGTAATTGTTTCTAGATCAAGTGAGTTTAAAGTAGTTGATCCTACAACAGGAGTTGCCTATTCTACGACAATTCTACCCTATGGTTCATTACTATTTGTGAATTCAGGTGATAAGATTAAGAAAAACACATCTGTTTGTAAATGGGATCCATATAATAGCGCAATTATAAGTGAGGCTGTTGGTGTAATTAATTTTGAGCATATTGAAGAAGGTGTTACCTTCCGTGAAGAACTTGATGAACAGACCGGTTTCCGTGAAGTTGTAATTACTGAGACGAAGGATAAGAAGAAAAACCCAGCCATCCTTATACAGGATAAAAAAGGTGAAACCCTAAGAACTTATTCTTTACCTGTAGGAGCTCATATTATGGTTAAAGAAGGTTCGAAGTCAACATTAGGCCAAATACTTTGTAAGATACCTCGTGTTGCTGGTAAATCTGGTGATATTACAGGAGGTCTACCTCGTGTGACGGAGCTATTTGAAGCACGTAACCCTTCTAACCCAGCTGTTGTTTCTCAAGTTGATGGAATAGTTTCATACGGTAAGATTAAGCGTGGTAACCGTGAGGTAATTGTAGAATCACGAGTTGGTGATAAGTACAAGTACATGGTGCCGTTATCTAAACATATTCTTGTTCAGGATAATGACTTTGTTAGAGCAGGAATGCCTCTTTCTGATGGAGCGATTACTCCTAAGGATATTCTTGATATTAAAGGACCTACTGCTGTTCAAGAGTATATCGTAAATGAAATTCAAGATGTATATCGTTTACAAGGTGTGAAGATTAATGATAAGCACTTTGAGGTTATCGTTCGTCAGATGATGAAAAAAGTGGTAATAGAAGATTCAGGAGATACTAAATTCTTAGAAAAGCAGAACGCAGAAAAATCTGACTTCTTAATTGAGAATAATAGAATTTTCGGAATGGTTGTTATCTCTAATGCTGGAGATAGTGAAGAGTTAAAAGAAGGACAGATGATCTCTGCTCGTCGCCTACGTGATGAGAATGGTTCGTTAAAACGTCGTGATATGACTCTTATTGATGCTCGCGATGCTATACCTGCGACTTCAAGACCTCTTCTTCAAGGAATTACTAGAGCTTCATTGCAGACTAGATCATTCATATCTGCGGCTTCTTTCCAGGAGACAACTAAAGTATTGAATGAAGCAGCTGTTAGTGGTAAACAAGATCACCTCCTTGGACTTAAAGAAAATGTAATTGTTGGACACCTTATACCTGCTGGTACAGGAGCGAGGGATTTCCAAGATCTCGTAGTGGGATCTCAAGATGAATACGACATTGCTTTAGGAATCAAGAAGGAAGAGGTTCTTGAAGAAACAGCTGAGTCTGTTTAGAAAGCTCAAGTATAAAAATTAAACTAAACAAAAAGGGCTTCCCAATGGGAAGCCCTTTTTATTTGTATTGTTAATGAGTGAAAACAATCAACTCTTAGCGTCTTGTTCAATAGCCCTAGCAGCAGCAGCAGCAGGGTCTTCGTTATTTTCTATAGATGGCTTAGTTCCACAGTAACCGAAGAGACATTTCTCCTTGATAATTTGGTCTACAAATGTTGGAACCATATCCTCCCAGTTTGAATCGCCAGATTTAATTCGTTTTAAAGCTTCAGTTGAAAAAATAGATAGAACATCCTCATTATAATCTTCAATATCAATAATTTTCTTGTTAAAAATCAAATAATTATATAAAGGCTTGAGTCTTGGGTGAATTGGAGTTGTCTTAGAAGTCCACAGTTCCTTTGTCTTAGAATCTTTCCAGGGGTACAATAATATTTTTAAATCGCGCGAGAAGAGTATGCCGAAAGCTTCAAGAATACCACCGTTTAAGTTCCGGTAGTATTTTTCATCAAAAATCTCAACCAATGTTGCAGCTCCCATAATAACACCCATGCGTTTCTTAGAGTGCCGAGAGAAAAATTCTATGAGCTTGTAATATTTTTTGTAATTCGAAATGAGTACTGTTTGGCCTATAGAACATAGGATATCAGCTCTATCTAGGAAATCCTGTTCATCAACATCTCCTTCAGATTTAAGATTATTTAAAGTGATTTCGAACAGTACTTGGATATTGTCAGCATCGACTTTTGGTTCTTTGCGAAATTTGCTAAGACCTTTAGCAATCATGTCAATATTCACTTTCGTGACAGGACGAAAGCTACCTCTAATAGCGAGTATGTTTTTCTTGTATAGTATATCAGCAGCCTGAAGGTTTTTTCCATCAGGAGAGAAAATCACAGCTTCTGTCATTCCATTTTTCACCAATTGCAGTGAAAGTAGTCGGTTGTCGACATTTTTAAAATCAGGCCCGTTCATTTGAATCATGTCAATCTCTACTTGGCTTCTGTCGAGATTGTCATAGATAGATTTCAGAAGCTCTAAAGGGGTTTTATAGAAGAAAAAACATCCATATAGTAGATTTGTACCAAGTATTCCAGTAGTCATTTGTTGCTGAAGAACATCGCTTTCATCTAGCCGTGCATGTAGTAAAACTTCTGAAGGAGGTTGTCCTGCCTTAGTTTGAAATTTTACACCAAACCATCCATGTCCATGGCTCGTCTTATGAAAGTTTATCGTGGTAACGGTGTTTGCAAAAGCAAAGTATTGTCTATTCGGGTGATCTTCTTTGTTGAGTCGATCTTCTATTAGTTGATACTCATGTTTGAGCATCTTGTCTAATCTAGATCTGCAAACGTAACGCCCTTTTTTCTCCTCACCGTAGATGGCATCTGAGAAACCTTTGTCGTAAGCACTGATGGCTTTTGCAATTGTGCCAGATGCGCCTCCAGCTCTAAAAAACTGACGCACAACCTCTTGTCCAGCACCATTTTCGGCAAATGTGCCATATAAATCTTGGTTTAGATTTATTCTGAGTGCTTTCTGCTTAGCAGATAATATTACGCGTTCTGAGTCCACTTTGACAAAGGTAAGGATACCTTTGTATGGTGAATGTGATAAAGCAATATGATTTAGGATATCCTTTAATGAAAGTAACCCTATTGGGTACTGGCACTTCTCAGGGCGTACCTGTAATTGGCTGTAAATGTGATGTTTGCATTAGCGATGATACAAAAGATAGTAGATTACGATCATCTATTTTTATTGAAGTTAATGGAGTAAATGTTGTTGTTGATTCTGGACCTGATTTTAGGACTCAAATGTTAAATGCAGGAGTGAATAAGTTAGATGCTATTGTTTACACACATGAGCATAAGGATCATGTCGCTGGAATGGATGATGTGAGGGCTTTTAACCAAATGGAGGGGAGAGTTATGGAAGTTTGGGCTAATAAAGAAGTAGAAATTGCATTAATGAGAGATTTCCACTACGCATTCGGAGATTCAATGAACGGTGGATTGCCTAAAGTTAAGATTAATAAATTGGGTAAATATGAAGAAGAAAATGGGTTCGTGGTGGAAGGTGTAGATTGGATTTTATTGCCTGTAATGCATGAGGATATGGAGGTTTGTGGATTTCGGGTTGGTGACTTTGCTTATATCACAGATGTTAATTTCATACCAGAGGATACCTTTAAGAAGTTGACAGGTATTAAGGTGCTTGTTATTAGTGCATTAAGAAAGGAGAGGCACCCAAGTCATTTTACTTTAAATGAAGTCCTACAAGTCGTTGAGAGGGTTAAGCCAGAAGCTACTTTCTTAACTCATTTGAGTCACTATATTGGTAAACATGATGATTTAGGGAGGGAACTCCCAGATGGCGTTTTTGTTGGTTTTGATGGCCTTGTTTTTGAAAATGTATAATAATGGAGCATTTGAGATCTAAATTATTATTAATAGCAATGAAAGGTTTTGGGAGGCAGCCTTGGTGGCTTCTTCATTTGGAGTCTTCTATTATTGCCAGTGTTATGTCGACAATTGGGGGCTATAGGAAAAAGGTGGTTCTAGCGAATCTTGAAAGGGTTTTCGGAAACAAAAAGGCAAGCAAATTAATTAAAGGATTTTACAAAAATTTTTGTGATATTACTGTTGAATCGATGAAGTTATTTACTGTGTCAGATAAGTCCTTGCTAAATAGAGTTGAGTATTCAAGTAAGGGATTGCAACTGATGAATAGGCTTTATGATGACAATAGAATTGTTATTCTTGCTGGTGGACATATGGCGAGTTGGGAAATGTATGCTATGACGTTTTCTCAAAAAATTAAATTTGACACAATGGCACTCTACAAAAAGTTAAGTGATCCCATTATAGATGAAGAGATGAGGAATTCGAGGGAAAGATTAGGTCTTAAGATGGTCGAAATTTCTGAGTGTAAGAATTGGATGGAAATGTATATGGCAAGCATTGAAAAATCACCTTTAATTGTAGGGTTTGGGTTTGATCAGAGTCCTCCTAAAGCGGATAAATCTTGGTGGACAAAATTTTTAGGTGTTGAAACTGCTGTTTATTTCGGGGTGGAAAAGTGGGCGAAAGATTATAATGCCGCCGTAGTATATGGAGCAGTTAAGCGGGTAGGTAGAGGCAGGTATGCCGTTGATTTCAGGTTAGTTAAAGAACATGTTCTCGATTGTGAAAAAGGAGAAGTTCTTGATAGATGTTTAGGTGAATTAGAAAGAGAAATAAGAGAAGCACCGACTGATTGGCTTTGGTCTCATAAGAGATGGAAACACTCTCGACCTGAAGGAATGATAGTTCAAGAGAGAAGGTTTGAATGTAAATTAGATTCGTGAATCAGAGTAATTTACATACAGATGGGATGCCGTTAGCGGAACGGATGCGTCCTAAAACACTGGAAACTTATTTAGGCCAAACCCATCTTGTAGGTCCTGACGCAGTTTTGCGCAAAGCTGCCGAATCAGGAAACTTGCCATCGATGATTCTGTGGGGTCCACCCGGAGTGGGCAAGACTACCTTAGCGAGAATTTTAGCAGCTAAAGTAAAGTTGCCCTTCCATCAACTTTCAGCTATTAATAGCGGAGTAAAAGAGGTGAGAGATGTTATTGCAAGGGCAAAAAGCGGTGGAATGTTTTCTGGACGGGCCATCCTTTTTATTGATGAAATACACAGGTTCTCTAAGTCACAACAGGACAGCTTGCTTGGGGCGGTAGAACAAGGATGGGTTACTTTAATTGGAGCTACGACAGAGAATCCTTCTTTTGAGGTTATTCCAGCTTTGAGATCTCGGTGTCAGATTTATGTTCTAGAGCATCTTACTTTAGAAGAGCTTGAATCATTAATCACTCAGGCAATTGAGGAAGATGTAATGCTCGCTTCTAGAGAGATTACAATTGTAGAGAATGATGCTTTGATGAGAGCTAGTGGGGGAGATGCAAGAAGAATGCTCAATGTCCTTGAGATGATTGTCCAAAGTATTCCTTCTGGGCCTATCGCTGTCACAAACAAAGCTGTTAAGGATCTTATAGGTTCTGCTGATACAGGGTATGATAAAGGAGGAGGAGCTCATTATGATATTATAAGTGCATTTATTAAAAGTATCAGATCTAGTGACCCGAATGCTGCCATTTATTATCTCGCCCGAATGTTAGAAGGTGGTGAGGATGTTAAGTTTATCGCAAGAAGGTTGCTGATAAGCGCCTCGGAAGATATAGGCAACGCTAACCCTACAGCGTTAGTCCTAGCAACCTCAACTTTCCAAGCAGTAGAACGCATAGGAATGCCTGAGTCGCGTATTTTACTATCACAATGCGTTGTGTATTTGGCTTCAAGTGCAAAAAGCAATGCTTCATACATGGCCATAAATGCCGCACAATCTTTAGTGCAAGAAACTGGAGACCTTCCTGTTCCGCTTCATTTGCGTAACGCTCCAACATCATTAATGTCTAAACTAGGATATGGTGAAGGGTACGCTTATGATCACGATGCTCCACAAGGTCACAGCAACCAGGAATGTATGCCAGAAGGTCTTGAAGGGAGAAGGGTTTACGAGCCAGGAAATAACTCTCGTGAGCAAGCAATGCGCACTCACTTAAAGTCACTTTGGAAAGATAAGTACGGCTATTAATCTGTACTTACTAATTTCCCTTCTTTGTAGTTTACTGTTTTTTCGAGCTCTCCAATTTTAGTGTAATAAAAAACAGGGCCATCTAATTTACCCTCGAAATAATCTCCCTCACTGGATACTTGAGTTCCCTTTAATACTTGTCGTTGTAATATTTCATTTGTTTCTGAATCTGTGAAATCTTCGATGACATATTTCCCCTGGTCATACCAAACCCGAAATGGTCCATCCAATAGTTTATTCCTATATGTATATTCACTCTTAGACCTGCCGTCTGGAAAAGTCTCTTCAAAAGTTCCGTTTACTCTGGTTTCTTTAATACGTTTACCATTAGAGTATTGAATAAGCAGTTCTAGTTCGCCTTTTTCTGTATACGTTTTCCAATTTCCAGTTTCCACACCTTCGAAATAATTACCTTCTATTTTAGGATATCCATTGTTGTAGTTAACAGCAAAACTCCCTTCTAATTTGCCGTTTATGTAATTGATTTTTTGTCTTACAATTCCGTTGTCAAAGTATGTGATCTTTTCACCGTTTAATTTGTCTTTAGAGTACTCTCCTTCTTCGACTAGTTGTCCTTTTTTCCCTTTGACCCAATAGGGGCCATCAAGTAAGCCATATGAGTAAGTTTCCATTTTAACCTGCTTAGAACCTTCATCATAAAACCCCCAGCTTCCTTCTTTTAACGGTTTTATTTCTTCAACAACAGAAATATAAAAACCTGAAGCTTGTACAGATGAGTTTTCGCGATAATGTATTGCTGATATTAATTCTGAAGTATTGGTAGATGAGTCTAAATATGGGTGCACAAGTTTTGACATTAATGAACCTGATTCATAGAAATACAAGATCTCACCTTCAGGAGTTCCATGGTTGAATGCACCGGAATAGTATAAATCTCCGTCAGGGTACACACGAATCCAAGCGCCATCTTTCTCACCGTTTGAATCATTTACGTTGTAATCTTCACCAGCTTGACCGGCAGGCCAAGACTCTTTTGCGGTAATAAGTCCGCTCTTCTGCGCGTAGATCGAAGAGTAGATTAAAAATGAAGTTATTAAAAAGGCTGGTGTAATATATTTGACTTTCATGATATTTATTCAATACAACGAAAGTAGGTACTCTTTTGTTTTTGCAGCCGTCCTTAGGGCTGTACTTTTGCAACCCCAACCTAAATAACTTCTTATGAAAGTAACTGTTGTTGGTGCCGGAAATGTAGGCGCCACTTGTGCAAATGTTCTCGCAAGCCGCGAGGTATGCAACGAAGTCGTATTACTCGATATTAAAGAAGGCTTTGCCGAAGGTAAGGCCCTTGATATATGGGAGACTTCTCCAATTAACCTGTACGACACTCGTACTGTTGGTTCAACTAATGATTACACGAAGACCGCTGGGTCTGATGTAGTTGTTATTACTTCTGGTCTTCCGCGTAAGCCGGGAATGAGCCGCGATGATTTAATCGCTACTAACGCAGGAATAGTTAAATCTGTAACTGAGCAGATTATGGTTCACAGCCCAGATACAATTCTTATCATTGTGTCTAACCCGTTAGATGTAATGACTTACTGTGCATATCTGACCGCAGGAGTGGATTCTACTAAGGTTATCGGTATGGCTGGCATCCTTGATACAGCTCGTTACCGTTCTTTCTTAGCTGAGGAACTCAACATTAGTCCTAAGGATATCCAAGCTGTACTTATGGGTGGTCACGGCGACACGATGGTTCCTCTTCCACGTTACACAACTGTTGGTGGTATCCCAGTAACTGAGATGATTTCGGATGATAAGCTTGAGTCTATTGTCAATCGCACTAAGAAAGGCGGTGGTGAAATCGTGAACCTTCTCGGTACATCTGCTTGGTATGCTCCTGGAGCTGCAGCAGCTCAGATGGTTGAGGCTATTATTAAAGACCAAAGGCGTGTTTTTCCAGCTTGTGTGTGGATGCAAGGTGAGTACGGAATATCGGACATGTACTTGGGAGTTCCAGTTATCTTGGGAAAAAACGGAATTGAAAAAGTTATAGAGCTCGAACTTAACGAAGAAGAAATGGATTTACTTTCACAAAGTGCAACTGCTGTACGTGAAGTAAAAGCTATACTCGACGAAATGAATTCTTAAATTAGATTAATCTAATTTTATCCAACGAACGGGAGGTCCTATCATGCCTCCCTTCTTCGAGCCTATATTTCTTATAGAGATGATGTACACACCATTAGACCATGTGTCAGTAAGGATATTCCCATTTAATGTAGCAGAGCTACTGTAAACTAAAGCTCCCAACTGATTACGAACCTCAATAATTATTAGCTCAAGCGTATGGTGAGAAGTAATCCTCCAATTTAATATAGTGTTTCCAGGGTTGGGGAAAATGGTCATCGAAGTTTCGAGACCTAGCTCAGAAGGCGAGACTTCACCAGATGTTGTTGAGTCCGATGAGTAATAACAAATCAATCCGCCGTTTTGAATTCCTAAGAGGCAATCTACAATTGAGTCGTTATTCAGGTCGGCAAAAGCAGCGCTAGCTCGGAATCCCCGCCCTCCAAGTCCGTTAGCGAGAACCTCAGAGTTAGACTCTTCTAAAGCAGTTTCGAAATCAGACGACACAAATCCGAAGGACTGAACAGTACCCGTTTCATTAGTGATAAGTACGTGAATTCCCAGGTCGTCTTCATAAAGGGCGGGTGTGCTATATCCGTTAATACCTAGTATGTTCGTTACGTGAATATCGCCCCAATTATCCCCAAAAGCATCACTTACAACCTTGCATAACTCCAATGTTTCAACGTCTCCACAGTTTAGGTATAAAGTTAGAGTTCCATTTTTTTCACCAACAACAAGATCGAGTAACCCGTCGGAATCTATGTCAATGAGTTGAGGCGCTGCGAACTGACCAACGTCGATAACCTCCCCTGAATTGTCTGAAACAGAAAGCTCAGTTACTGTAAAGAAAGGCCAAGCACCTATTTCTGCTGTGTTGTCAAATCTATGTATCCTTCCGAGTTCGTCACCTACAATAAGGTCAATGTCCCCATCTCCATCAATATCTCCTAAAGCTGGAAACACGCTTTCAATCCCGTAAGTACTCACGTCAACAGTTGAAGTGTATGTGAAAACTGGCTGAGTTTGGGTTCCTGAATTGCGGAATAAAAGAATGGTTGTGGGCGTATCACCGACCCCGTTGTACGTTTCCTTATTTGCTATTACTAAATCGATTAGAGAATCGCCGTCCAAGTCTATGAGTACTGGATAGGCGCCTCTTCCGAGGTCTATCATGCCTTCTTGTATGAAGTCGTTTTGTATGTAAGACCAAACAGGATCAAGGTCTTCTCCAGTGTTTTTCAAAAAGTGCACACTTGCATCATCATCCGTCTCCAGATAGGTGTTGGGGCTGAAAAGTAGATCTCTTACACCGTCATTATCTACATCTATATGATATGCAGAGGGGAATCTTTGGCAATTTAGTGCTTCGACACCGCCTGTAAGAAGAGGGAAAGAGTAGTCCACGGAAATTGCACTATCCTGACCATCTACGGCATCTTCCATTAAGACAGCAATGGAGGTAGGGAATGACACATCTCCAATTAATAAATCGAGAGGACCTTCGTTGTCGAGTTGAAGACTAGTTAAAGATCCTCCTGCATGAAGAGGTCCCTGCTGTTGACGTGGATCTGTTACGTTAAATCCACAATCAAAGCTATCTCCAATAAACATCGCATTGTTTTCAGATGCTTCTGCTAGCATACCATAACATCTATTAGTACATTCCATTTGGAGCCCGCATTCTACTGATCCCTGGAAGCGATATAGAGTGCTAGAGGTTTCTGTAAAAGTTATTATGTCAATGTCTCCATCTCCATCGTGATCGAGTATTGCGGGGATGTCAATACCGAGACAAACTACGGGTAGCATATCTGGACCAGCCCCGAAGTCGTAAGAGGCAAGGAGAGGTGTTGCTACTGGTGAGAATTGTGGATCTAGTGGATTTTCGGTGTTGTTTCTATATACATATATGCCGTTTTGGTGGCTTGTAAAAATATCAGGCCGCCCATCGCAATCGAAATCTCTTAGGAGACACCAGTCTACCAGTTCAGGCCAACCTAAAACCCACTTCGGACGATATTTCCACCCCTCATCAGTTCGCTCGAACGCAAGAAGACGAGAACCGTCTCTGTCAAAAGCGAAGAGATCTTCATCTCCGTCGAAGTCAAAATCTATTGGCGACCACTGGGGAGCAGTTAATCCCCCAACCCAAGGGTTACTTAAAGTATCACCATCTGTGATTACTGGAATTACCCCCTCATTAAAATCATGCGACCATTGAGCAAAAGATGAGTTAATAAAAGCAAATGTAGATATTAATATTGAAAAGACAGGGAGTAGTAAATGTGGTTTTGACATTTGAGTCAGTGACTTAGCTTAGGGTAGAAAACAAGATCATCCATACCTATGATCATTCCGTGGTCTGTGTCTACACTTCCTGATCTAACGTGAGCACCGTTGAAATTAATCCCTCCCTTTTTTGTGAGAGAAAGGATGAGTCCCGCGTGCACTCTCCAACTTTCTCCAACAGAGAATTCCTTGTACTCTAGAGGTGTATCGATAATATGGTAAGCGATGAAGTTGTCTAATTCTTCTTTGTTTATCGGCAAAAGTAATTCTTTATAATATGGGTAGTCATCGAAAGCTTTATCTACTGGAGCGAGTACAGTGACACCGGCGCTATGAATATGTTTTGAGAGAATTGATCGAGACATTAGCGAAGTGAATATAGGGTATTCGTCCGTAGTAGTTAGGTATTTATAAGGACTGGTCATATTCTTTTCTTTAACAGATAAAGCTTATTTTGTAGCTTCTTGTCGACGCTTTAGAAGCCTCATTCCCTGTTTTTCCTTTTCCGTTAAATTATTTAGACTTTCGGGTTTTTCTTTCTCAGGAGAGGATTGTGTTGAAGTTTGGTCTAATGAATCGGAAGTATTACACGAGAAGATTAGCACAAGAGCTAATGAAAAAAGTGATAGAGTAGTCTTTGTCATGGTGTAAATATAATTATTCATTGATAGGATGTAAACAAAAATGTGAAGAAACGCAACTTGAATGTCTATATTTGCACCAGGAATATTAATGTCTTAATTCCTCGAACAAACATGAAGCATATCGGCAATTGTCCTAATAGGGCATCGTTAGAAGCTATTGGATTAGAAGATGTAGCAAGCGCTCACTGGAATCTTCCCCCCTCAAACCTTATTCTACAAACTCTGCTGCGAGGTGAAGGAATCCTAACGGATACTGGAGCTCTGTCAATTGCGACCGGTGAGTTTACGGGGCGTTCCCCCAAAGACAGGTTTATCGTTGATGACGTTAAAACTAGCTCTAGAGTTGATTGGGGTGAAATTAATCAGAAAATGTCTCCAGATGATTTTGGAACTTTGCTTTCAGATGTTCAAGATTATATGGGAGGTAAGAGAGTTTTTGTTAGAGACGCTGCTGTAGGGGCTGACCCCGGTACACGTATTAACGTGAGGGTGGTTACTGAGAAAGCTTGGTCTAACCTGTTTGTACATAATATGTTCCTTAGATTAGATGCTGAGAATGTTAAGTTGGCTGATCCTGCGTGGCATATTGTATGTGCACCAGGATATCAAGCATGCCCTAAGCGTCATGGATGTCGTCAAGGAAATGTAAGTGCAATCGATTTCACTCGAAAAATTATTCTGATTGCTGGAAGTGGCTATACAGGTGAGATAAAGAAGGGCATGTTCTCAGTTATGAACTTTGAGTTGCCAGAGGTACACAACGTACTTCCTATGCACTGTTCTTCAAATATGAGTGCTGATGGGGATGTTGCCGTTTTCTTCGGCTTAAGTGGTACAGGTAAAACGACACTAAGCTCAGATCCATTACGCAGCTTGATAGGAGACGATGAACACGGTTGGACTAACGATGGTATTTTCAATATGGAAGGCGGTTGTTATGCAAAGACCATTGATCTTAGCGTTGAAAGTGAACCACAGATTTTTAACGCTATCAAATATGGAGCTTTATTAGAGAATATAGGTTTTAAAGAAGATGGTGTTACTCCTGATTACGAGGATGATACAATTACGCCTAACACCCGTGTTTCTTACCCAGTGGATCATATAGATGGATCTATAAAAAGCGGTATGGGAGGTCATCCAACAGATGTATTCTTTCTAACATGCGATGCTTTCGGAGTTTTACCTCCTATTAGTAAGCTTGACGCAAATGGTGTAATGTTTCACTTTATTAGTGGGTATACAGCTAAGGTAGCAGGTACTGAGGCTGGAGTTGTGGAGCCGCAAACAACTTTTTCTGCTTGTTTCGGAGCGCCTTTCCTTCCACTAGCACCTACTGATTATGCAAAAATGCTCGGCGAACGCATAGAAAAGCATGGGGTTAGAATGTGGTTAGTAAATACTGGTTGGTCTGGAGGTGGATACGGTGTAGGGTCTAGGATAAAACTTAGCTACACACGTGCAATGATAACTGCAGCTCTTAATGGTGAACTTCACTCTGTGGAGATGCGTAAAGACACAGTATTTAATCTTAATGTCCCTACTTCTTGTCCAGGCGTTCCTACAGAATTGCTCAGCCCACGTGAAACATGGTCTGATAAAGTGGAGTTCGATAAAGTTTCAGCTGGTCTCGCTCGTCGATTTGTAGATAACTTCTCAAAGTTCGAAAATACAGCAACTGATGCAATGCGTTCAGGTGGGCCTCGCGTATTAGAAGCAGCTGCTTTAAAGGGCTAATATTCAAAGTAATGCGCTCTCTTTTTATTCCAAATTTAAAAGAGGGTATTCTGCATCTTCCTGAAGAAGAAACACGTCACGCTGTAAAAGTCCTTCGTGCTAAAATAGGATTTTCCTATGCCTTAATGGACGGTAAAGGTGGGACTGCCGAGGGCGTCATAATTGACTTAGATAAGCGTTCTTGCATTATGGAAGTAGGAGAGATTTCGCGAGAGTCACTTCCTCAACTGGGCCTTACCATGATCGTTGCCCCGACTAAAAAGACTGAGCGCTTCGAGTGGTTTTTAGAAAAAGCAACTGAAATAGGAGTGGAAAGAATTTATCCTGTCTTTACCTCTAGGTCTGAGAGCAAGGCTGCTAAGTTCGATAGGTGGAGTAAGGTTCTTATTTCTGCAATGAAGCAAAGTAAGAGAACTTGGCTTCCTGAATTAAAGCCTGCGATGGCGCTAATTGATGCTGTTCGTGAAATATCAGACTCACCACACTTATCAAAGAATTTCTTCGTAGCTCACTGCATGGATGCTGTTTCTTTAGGTGAAAAAACACATCTTTTAAAAGCTATTATTCCTGGTGAATCTACTTGTATAGCTATTGGTCCAGAAGGAGATTTCACATCTGAAGAGGTCCAAGAAATGCTTAATTCAGGTGCTAAAGAAATTACTTTAGGCGATATGCGACTCCGATCAGAAACGGCAGCCATAGTTGCAGTTACGTTTTTTGCGGCCCGTCAGGTATAGTTTTCCAATGTGTTACGTCTTGAAAGAAGTGATTGCTATTTCCTTCTCCAGACCAAAAATGAATTCCATACTTCTCTTTTTTATCAGCATTTTCTGCATAGAAATTTTCTCTGAAATGTAGAACGACAACTTCTCTAATTTCAAAATCTAATTGCATTCCTGGAAGGAAGACTTTGTTTTTAGGGATAAAAGCAAGTACCCTCTGATTGTTTTCAGGTAATCTGTCGTTTATTTTAACCCAAAGACTCATTTCCCCTGGAAGTTGGGAGTCCGTTTTTCTAAAAATGATGCTACACCTTCTGCGTAATCATCTGAATCTGCAGCACGAAATTGGTAGTCTAATTCTCGGGCTAGTTGTTCTTCTAAATCGCTAGACATTCCTTCGTGAAATGCAGCTTTTGTGAGCCCTAAAGCATATGTAGGCATTTTAGATAGCCGTGTGGCAGTTTCAGACACTACACTTTCAAAATCCTCGTCCCTTACAGCTTTATAAATTAGCCCAATGTTTTCAGCATCTTTCGCGGATAACTTGTCTCCGAAAAACGCAAGTGCTTTAGCTCTTTGCATGCCCACAAGTCGAGGTAGCCACCAAGTTCCACCACTGTCAGGTATAAGTCCTATTTTAGAAAAAGCCTGAATAAACGATGCGCTTTCTTTTGCAATTGTTAAATCACAAGCGAGAGCGATGTTAGCACCAGCACCTGCCGCAACACCATTAACTTCTGCAACAATAGGCTTTCTCATAGAACACATTTTTCTAATGCTTGTGTTGTAAGTCTCTTCTACAATAATTTTAAAGTTAGGTGCGTCGGGAGCTGTAATTTCTTTTAGGTCTTGCCCCGCACTGAATGCCATTCCGTTTCCAGTGATCACGATGCAACGTACACTTTCATCCGATGCTGCAACATCAAGTTCCTTTTGAAATGCTCTGCCCATTTCCATATCAAAACTATTAAAAGCTTTAGGGCGATTTAGAGTTATTATTCTAACAGCTCCGTCATTTTCTACTAGGATTGATTGAGTCATCGATTTGGTGTTAGATTATATTACTTCTGTATTAATATTTTAGTAATTGCAAACCCTTCATCGGAAGAGATAGACACAAAGTAGGTTCCAGAATTCAAATGATTGAGGTCTAAAGCTTCACCTAATGAAGAAGTGTTATTGAGTGAGAAAACAATTCTTCCTTGCATATCTATAACATTTATATCAGCTTGGTGTATTACCTTAGAAAATGAAATATTCATTAACCCGTTTGAAGGGTTAGGGTACAATCCAAATGTTAGTGGTGTAGGGTTCCCCACACCATCTAGTCCGTCAAATATCACCGATACCACGAGTGAATAAGTACAGCCCATGAGGTCTGTTACAGTTATCATGAAGTCACCAGCCTCAGATGTTGTGAATGTGAGTTCTTGAGATAAAGGAAGTATAGTGCTGTCAGCTAATGACATCCATTCGATGATGTTTATTTGGCTCGACCCTTCTGCTATAACTATCACTGTCGCTATTCCAAGAGTATCGAAAGAAATAGAGTCGATTGAAAGTGTAAGATCACAACCTGATAGACACGATGCTAACATTATTGGATTTAACTCAATAGGTAAGCCGGTCACGAAATCCATGCCGTCAAATGCGGGGTAGTCGGCTGGATAGCGACTAGCTCTAAATGTGAGGTTTTGCATCTGGGTAAGTACTGTTCCCTGACTTTGTGGAGACGCCATTCCCGCCTGGTTTAAAAATGGAGTTTTGTAATGCCAAATAAGCTCTCCTCCCTGAGTATACTCTCTCGAATCTCCAGTTCTCCCAGAACAAATAAGACTATTCCCATTCTCTAATCGTTGGAATGAAGAAACTATGTTAGAGTATATCGTGTTAGGATCGGGTGATTCAAATGTCCAATCGAAATCAGTTGGCAGATAAGTTCCTGTTTCAAGATCAACCATGTATTCATTTTCATATTCGTCGTATATAGGGAGAAGAGTGTGAACAGAACTGTATTCACTCGTATCTCCTTGGACTCGATTATTAAAAACTCCAACTTTTCCGTAATCACCACTGTTAGTGCTTAAAGCAAGATCGAGCCAGTGAGTGTGATGTTGGAAGCCTAGCTTAATATCTGTACTGTCACCTCTGTCGTATGCCATAGGATTT
>LWDU01039955.1_pt1 | contig 42142 bp, 37 predicted proteins | sample 727161 | NCBI WGS metagenome assembly LWDU01 (sample SAMN04566230, study PRJNA314399) | hydrothermal vent metagenome | isolation source: deep sea hydrothermal plume seawater | place: Mexico: Gulf of California, Guaymas Basin | collected 2004-07-11
CGGCATTGACGAGAACACCGCCGCTTTCATTGACCCCGAGGGCAAGCTTGAAGTTGTGGGCAGCGGGGCCATCACCGTGGTCGATCCTGGAGAACTGGCACACTCGTCGCTGGCGCAGGAAAACGACAGCCAGCCCATCACCCTGGTCAATTTGAAACTGCACATTCTCGGCAGCGGCGCACGATACGATGTCAACACCCGTGAGGTGTGCCTACCTGAAAGCTGAAGTTTTCGAGTTCAACCTTCCCCAAGGAGGCGCATGAAAGTTCTTGAAACCAGTGTGTACGTCGGCCCGAGCCGCTACGCGACCTTTCCCGTGATCCGCCAGGTGCTGGACTTGGGAGTGCTGGAGGAGTGGCCAACGGGCAAGCTGGGCAAGCAGTACGTTGATGCCCTCTTGGAGGTGCTCCCAGGCTTGCACGAACACGGCTGCTCGTATCAGGTGCCCGGAGGTTTCGTGCGCCGGATGCGTGAAGACGAGGGCACCTGGCTGGGACATGTGATGGAGCATGTCGCCATTGAGATGCAGTGCATCGCCGGTTCCGATGTCACGTTTGGCCGCACGCGCTCCACAGGCGACTTCGCGCACTACAACATGATCTTCGAGTACCACCAGCGCGACGTTGGTCTGGAGGCCAGCCGCATCGCGCTGGCGCTGCTGTTGCAACTGCTGCCTGCCAAGCTGAAGCAGCAACTGGAATCCCCTCCCGATCCGAAGTTCAACTTTGAGCAGGAGCGCGACACCTTCATCCGCTTTGCCCAGAAACACGAACTCGGCCCCAGCACCGGATCGCTCGTGAAGGCCGCCGAGGAGCGGGACATCCCCTACATCCGCCTCAACAAATACAGCCTCGTCCAGTTTGGACACGGCAAATACCAGCGCCGCATCCAGGCCACCATCACCAGCGAAACCCGACAAATCGCGGTCGGCATCGCTGGGGACAAGGAGGAAACGCACAGCATCCTCAACGACCTTGGTTTGCCTGTGCCCATCCAACGCATTGCGTACAACGAAGACGAGGCGGTCCAGCATGCCAAGCGGATCGGCTTTCCAGTGGTCCTCAAGCCGCTGGACGGCAACCACGGACGCGGGGTCTCGATCAACCTGACGGAGGACGCGCAGGTTCGGATCGCTTTTGGGGCGGCACAGGCGCAATCCCAGGGCCGCTCGGTCATCGTCGAGAGCTGCGTCACGGGCTTCGACCACCGGATGCTGGTGATCAACGGCGAGCTGATCGCAGTCGCCAAGCGGGTTCCGGGGCATGTGGTGGGCGATGGCAAAAGCACCATTGAAGCCTTGGTCGAGGAGGTCAACTCCGATCCCCGTCGCGGCATTGGGCACGAGAAGGTTTTGACGCGCCTCGTGTTTGACGAGCAGGCCCAGCGTCTGATGACCCAAGCGGGCTACACGGAAGAGACGGTGTTGCCCGCAGGCGAAATCTTCTACCTGCGCTCCACCGGGAACCTCTCCACCGGTGGCACCGCCCTCGACATGACCGACGTGGTGCATCCGGACAACCGGGAGATGGCCGTGCGGGCCGTCAAGTCCATCGGCCTCGACGTGGGCGGCGTGGATTTTTTGACTCCGGATGTCACGCAGTCGTACAAGGACATCGGCGGGGCCATCGTGGAAATCAACGCCGCACCCGGTTTCCGGATGCATGTCGCTCCCAGCGAAGGAACACCACGCAACGTGGCCGATCCCGTGATGGACATGCTCTTCCCGCCCGGAACCCCCAGCCGCATTCCAATTGCCGCGATCACGGGCACCAATGGCAAAACCACGACCTCCCGGATGCTTGCGCACATTCTCAAGACCAGTGGCCATGTCGTGGGCATGACCTCTACCGATGGGGTGTACATCGACGGACACCTCACCGTGAAAGGCGACATGACCGGACCCGTCTCCGCGAGCATGGTGCTGCGTGACCCTTCGGTTGATATGGCGGTGATGGAAACCGCTCGTGGAGGCATCTTGCGCAACGGCCTCGGCTTTTTCCGCTGCGACGTTGCGGCGTGCCTGAACGTCAGTGCGGACCATCTGGGACTGAAAGGCGTGGAAACGGTGGAGGAGATGGCGCAGGTCAAGCGCGTCATCATCGAGGTGGCCACGGACACGGTGGTGCTGAATGCCGATGACCCGCTCTGTCTGGAGATGGCCAACCACACCAAGGCCGAAAATCTCTGCTATGTGACTGTGCATCCCGGACACGACTTGGTGCGCGAACACATCCGCCTCGGCGGGCGGGCGGTGGCCCTGGAGTTGGGAATCAACGGCGAGATGATCACGATCTACGATAAGGGCGCCCACATTCCCCTGCTCTGGACCCACCTGATTCCCGCAACCCTCGAAGGCAAGGCGACCTTCAACGTGCAGAATGCCATGTTCGCAGCGGCCATCGCCTTCAGCCTCGGCAAGCCGCTCGACGACATCTGCCACGGACTCCGAACCTTCTCGATGAGCTTCTTCCAGGCACCGGGGCGGATGAACATTTTTGACGAGCATCCCTTCCGGGTGCTGCTCGACTACGCCCACAACCCCGCTGCGATGCAGGCGCTCGTGCAAGTGGTGGATCGTCTGGAACCCAAAGGGCGCCGCATCTGCGTGGTTTCCATGCCCGGAGACCGCCGTAACGAAGACGTTCTTGAAGCCACAACGATCCTTGCCGAACATTTCGATCACTTCATCTGCAAAGCGGACGACAACCGCCGCAGGCGTGGCCACGACGAAATTCCGCAACTGTTGCGCACCGGCCTGCTCGATCAGGGCGTTGACAATTCTGCAATCGAGGTGATTCCGGAAGAAACCGAGGCGGTGGACCGCGCCCTCAACATGGCCGAACCCGAGGATCTGGTCGTGATTCTGGGAGATGCCGTCACACGTTGCTGGAAGCAGATCATCAACTTCAACATAGAGGGGGGTTCCTCGGTGACCAAGGAAACCTCGATGGTTCCCCCGTCCGAAGAGCAGCGTCAGGCGGTTATCCAGGAATACACGCCTCCAGTTGGGATGGCCCTCATTCAGGATCACCGAGGTGTGCGCATCTCCACCGAGGAGGACGATTGATGGACGCCGCTCAACCGACTCCACAGCTCGTCAAGGACAGCCGATGCCTGACGGGGCCGAACCTGTTCTTCCAGCAAACCGGCACGGTGCTGGACGTCTCCCTTCCGGAAGTGGCAGCCGAACAGGTGATCGCCCTTTGGCGGGAGCAAGTGCAGGACTTGCTGGACGCGGTAGGTTGGTCGGAATCCGCACCCCACGTCCGCGGGTATGACGGGGGCGCGAGCCTTGGCTTCACGGCCCCCACCGATGTGCTCTACGCGGCCACCGAACTCAACACCACTGCGTGGCAAGCTGCACTAGCGCAGCTTGACGGCAAGGAATTTGATCGCGAGGCTGCTGTTGTAAAACTCACGGAACGGCTCGCCAAAGAGCACAATCCGGAGCTGCTGCGGCTCAAGGACGCTGCCGAGCGGCGCGGGGTCAGCTTTTTCCATGATGGCGACAGGGCAACCGTGGGCTTGGGCCGAGGCTCCCAAAGCTGGGAGGTGAAGCAGCTCCCGGACCCGGAGCAGGTGGACTGGTCCGCAATCCATGACGTCCCCACCGTGATGGTGACCGGAACGAACGGCAAATCCTCCTCCATCCGGATACTCGCCCAGCTCGTCAAGAGTGCAGGGTTGATCCCGGGCCTCAACTCCACCGAAAACGTGCAGGTCGGGGAGGTTGTGCTGGACACCGGCGATTACTCCGGCCCCGGAGGTGCCCGCATGATGCTGAAGGATCAGCGCACGGAGATTGGGCTGCTGGAGGTCGCACGCGGCGGGCTGCTGCGGCGCGGCCTCGGCTTGTCCCGCACCAACGCCGTGCTGATCACCAACGTCACGCCAGAGCATCTCAGGGAGTACGGAATTGACTGTGTGGAAGACTTGATCGCCGCCAAGTTTGTTGTGACCCGTGCCTTGGAGGAAGACGGGGTTTTGGTCCTCAACGCAGACGATGCGGGGCTGGTCGAACACGCCCACACCCATCCGCACCCGGCGACGCTGTGCTGGTTCAGCCAGAATCCGGACAATCCCGTCCTGCGCGAACACCTCGCCCAGGGAGGCCGGGGCTGCTTCACAAACAACGGCCAACTCATCTATGCGGTTGGCGATCAGCGGCAAGCTCTACTGGCGGTCAACGACATCCCCTGCACAATGCAGGGAGCGGCAATCCACAACATCTCCAACTGCCTCGGCGTGGTGGGTTTGGCGAAAGCGCTTAACTTTAAGACCGACACCGTCATCCAAGGGCTGACGAGTTTCCGGAGTGATGCGTCCGATAATCCAGGACGCGGCAATCTGCTGGACGTAGGCGGCGTACAAGTGCTGATTGATTATGCGCACAACGTCCACGGCTTTGAGGCTCTCACTCACTTGGCAAAGCACCTCTCGGCCAAGCGCCGCCTTGTGATGTTTGGGCAGGTGGGCAGTCACACCCATGCCGAAATCTGCGCCATGACGGAAAGCGTCGCCCGCCTGAAACCTGAACGGGTCGTGATCACTGAAATCCTCGGTCACCTACGCGGGAGTCAGCCCGGCGAGATTCCCGAAGTCATTCACCAAGAACTCCGCCGCCAAGGGATTCCGGAGCAGGTCATCTCCAAATCGATTGACGGCTTGGAGGGCACCAAAATCGCCATGCAGTGGGCCGAATCCGGAGACCTGCTCATCCTCATCCTAGTCACCAAGCGGGAAGCTGTGATGGAATTCCTCTTGTCCTACCCTCCCTGATGTTAAGCCGACCTCGTATTTTTACTAGGGAGTTCCCCGGGTGGGTTTTCCTTGGGGTATCAGTATACTTTCAAGTTACTTAAATTAGGACGAAGCAGGGGATTGATCCGCAGCAAGTTCAGGATGAGAGAGAATAATGGCCATCGTTTTTAAACATTGGACTTGAACTTTCCCGGAAATTTTCTATACTTTTTCTGTCATTTACTCTCTCTTTAGTACGAGCTCACGTTGAACCATCCTGCTCCCGAGTGCAACACCATCCCCAAGCTGTTGCTGCACAACGCCGCCCAGCTCGGTGATTCTCCAGCCAATCGTGAAAAGGCTCTCGGCATCTGGCAAACCTGGACGTGGTCACAGGTGCGCAAGGAGACCGAACAACTGGCAGGCGGATTGGCGCAGTTGGGATTCCAGCGCGGGGACAAGCTGGCCATCATCGGGGACAACCGCCCGTACCTGTACTGGGCGATGGTCGCTGCGCAGAGCCTCGGCGGGGTGCCCGTGCCCCTCTATCAGGATTCAGTTGCCGAAGAGATGGTGTACGTCCTCAGCAACGCCGACATCCGGTTCGCCGTCGTCGAGAATCAGGAGCAGACAGACAAGCTGCTCGAAATCAAGGACCAGTGTCCGCTGCTGGAGTGGATCATCTACTCAGACCCTCGGGGCATGCGGCACTACAACCACCCCTTCGTGCGCCGCTACCTCGACGTGCAGGAGCAGGGGCGGGAGTACGGTCAGGCCAATCCGAGGTTTTTTGAAGCCGAAATCGCCAAGGGAGCCGAGGAAGACTTGGGCATCCTGCTCTACACCTCCGGAACTACCGGACTGCCCAAGGGGGTGGCGCTCACTTTTGGAAACCTCATTTTCGGCGGACGTTTTGGGGCCGATTTTCACAAATTGACCCCACAGGACGAAACCCTTGCTTACCTGCCGATGGCATGGGTGGGCGACAATCTTTTCTGCCTTGCACAGTCCTATTACATCGGATTTTGCGTCAACTGTCCGGAAAGTCGGGATACCGTCACAACGGATTTACGAGAGATCGGGCCGACCTACTACTTTGCGCCGCCTGCGGTGTTTGAATCGTTGATTACGCGGGTGATGATCCGCATGGAAGATGCCGGACGCATCAAGCGCTGGCTCTTCGACACCTTCATGAATGTCGCCAAGCGTTGCGGCACAGACATTCTGAACGGCAAGTCCGTTTCCTTGTTCGATCGTCTGAGCTACGCGCTGGGCGAATTGCTGGTGTACGGCCCTCTCAAGAACGTGCTGGGCTTCAGCCGCATCCGGCAAGCGTGGACGGCAGGCGAGGCGATTGGCCCGGACATCTTCAACTTCTTCCGCTCCCTTGGCATCAACATCAAGCAACTCTACGGGCAGACCGAGGCCACAGTGTACGTCAGCGCCCAGCCGGACGGCGAAGTATTCTCCGACACCACCGGGCCTCCGGCACCCGGAGTCGAGTTGCGCATCGTTGACAACGCTGGCAACGACGCGGATTTAGGCGAAGTGATTTACCGCAGTGCTGGCGTGTTTCAGGAGTACTACAAAAACCCGGATTCAACGAACAGCACCAAGGATGCCGAGGGTTGGGTGAAAACCGGAGACGCAGGCTTTCTCGACAACATGGGGCACCTCAAGATCATCGACCGCATGAAAGACGTGGGCCGCATGAAGGACGGCACTCGCTTCGCCCCCAAGTACATCGAGAACAAGCTCAAGTTCTTCCCGCAGATCAAGCATGCGGTTTGTTTCGGCGACCAGAAGGAGTTTGCCACCGCCTTTATCAACATTGACCTTGAGGCCGTCAGCAACTGGGCTGAGCGTCGCAATCTCGCCTATTCCGGATACACGGATCTGGCGGGACGCAAAGAAGTGTACGACCTGATTCAGGAATGTGTGGAAGCAGTCAATGACGACCTTGCCCGCGATGAACAACTGCGGGGGTCGCAAATCAAGCGCTTTCTTATCCTCCACAAGGAACTCGATCCGGATGACGGGGAACTGACCCGCACAAGCAAGGTGCGACGCAACACGGTTGACGAGAAATACCACGACCTCATCGCCGCGCTCGATGATCTCCAGATAACCCATCACAAGGTCGAGGCCGAAGTCACCTTTGAAGATGGCCGCAAAGGCACCCTCAATGCCGATCTGCAAATTCGGGAATGTGTCCACAGTAGCGAACCCACCTATGCCAAAGCTGCCTAGTCCCTGACAATCTCGACTCTGATTCTTTGTCTGTAATGAACGAAACTGCTACTGCCGTGATCAACGAAAATCAGATCGGTGACATACTTCTCCATGTCGATAACGTCAGCGTCTCGTTCGGTGCCGTCCGGGCATTGATTGACATCAGCTTTGCAATCCACGAGCATGAAATCCTTGCCATCATCGGCCCCAATGGTGCAGGCAAGACAACCATGCTCAACCTCATCAACGGAGTGTACCACTCGACAGAGGGGACCATCACCTTCAAGGGAGAAACCCGGAAACAGATGCGTCCGCACCATTCGGCGGTACAGGGCATTGCCCGGACCTTTCAGAACGTGGCGCTTTTCAAGGGCATGAGCACGCTCGACAACATCATGACCGGGCGCAACCTCAAGATGAAGTCCGGGCTGCTCGCCCAAGCCCTCTACTGGGGTGTAGCCCAACGAGAAGAAGCGGAACACCGTGAGGCCGTCGAGCACATCATCGACTTCCTTGAAATCCAGCCGATCCGCAAGACCCCCGTGGGACGACTGCCCTACGGGCTTCAAAAGCGTGTGGAGTTGGGACGGGCGCTGGCGATGGAACCGGAACTGCTGCTGCTTGATGAGCCGATGGCTGGAATGAACGTCGAGGAAAAAGAGGACATGTGCCGCTTCGTACTTGATGTCAATGACGAATTCGGCACCACCATCGTCCTCATCGAACACGACATGGGTGTGGTGATGGACATCTCGGATCGAGTGATAGTCTTGGACTACGGACGCAAAATCGCAGACGGTTCCCCCGATGAAATCCGGCGGAATCAAAGCGTCATTGATGCCTACCTAGGAGTGACCCACTAAGGTGAATTTTGGATCGCGGAACATAATGAGGATTAAATAGTTATGATGATGGAGTTGGTTTTCGCCATCGAAGTCCTGATTGCCGGGCTGTTATCGGGCGTGATGTACTCACTGGTGGCTTTGGGTTTTGTTTTGATTTTCAAAGCATCGGGGGTCTTTAATTTTGCCCAGGGCGCTATGGTTTTGTTCGCTGCGCTCACGTTTGTTCGGATTCTCGAGATGGGTGTGAATTTCTGGCTCGCTATCGCAATTTCATCGGTGGTCATGGTCGTGATGGCGGTTGTCATTGAGCGGGTAATGCTACGGCCGTTGGTGGGTCAGCCAGTGATTATCCTGTTCATGGCGACGATCGGTCTTAATTATTTCCTCGAAGGCTTGGCGCAGGGTATCTGGGACGCAGAGGTCCACGGTTTGGAAATCGGTATACCGGACGTACCCTGGGAGGCGGTAATGGAGTCGACAGGAATTTTAATCAGTTTGTTTGACGTCTGGTCTGCTGTAATCTGCGGGGTATTGGTGTTTCTGCTTGCATTTTTCTTTCAAAAGGGTCGGATTGGCCGTGCCCTTCGTGCGGTGGCAGACGATAATCAGGCGGCCATGTCTGTTGGAATCCCGCTACAACTAATCTGGGCAATCGTCTGGGCGGCTGCGGGCATGGTGGCGCTGGTGGCGGGCATATTGTGGGGCCAGCGGTTAGGTGTTCAGTTCAGTATCTCGCTGGTTGCGCTGAAAGCTTTACCCGTGTTGATACTGGGCGGTTTCAACTCGATGGCGGGGGCCATCATCGGTGGTTTGATCATTGGAGCGAGCGAGAAGCTGGCAGAGGTTTACCTCGGTCCGATCATCGGTGGGGGGCTGGAATCCTGGGCTGCGTACTTTATTGCGATGCTGTTCCTGATTTTCCGGCCGCATGGCCTTTTCGGCGAAGAGATTATCGAGCGGGTATAAATCCATGATCTATCGAGAAACGGGTCAGTTCAAAACCAGCTACAAGAAAGACATGGCGATTTTTCCGATTCGCCAAGACCGCTGGGGTCTGGTTGTAGTACTGGTGTTTGCGGTTGTCGGAGTGCCTTTAGTCGCCAGCGACCATGTGGTCGCCGGCTACCTGATACCGTTTTTGATCTGGGTCATCGCAGCGATTGGCCTCAATATCCTGACGGGTTACACCGGCCAGTTGTCTCTGGGGCATGGTGCGTTCATGATGGTGGGAGCGTATGCCGCCTATAACTTGGCAGTCCGGGTTCCCGAGTTGCCGATTCTGCTGGTCTTTATCGCGTCGGGATTGATTGCTGCGGTTTTCGGCATTCTCGTCGGCAGTCCGAGCTTACGTATCAAGGGTTTTTATCTTGCGGTGGCGACACTTGCAGCCCAGTTTTTCGTCGAGTGGGTATTTGGAACGTTCTCATGGTTCACGGGTGGCACGATGAGCATGGTACTCGATACTCCACCCATGACCATCTTTGGTTATAGGATCAAATCTGCCTTGGACAATTACTATCTGGTTCTTGGATTCGTGATGGTCATGACACTGCTGGCCAAGAACCTCGTGCGAAGCGAAATCGGGCGTGCCTGGATGGCCATCCGGGACATGGACGTCGCCGCCGAGGTCATCGGCATCCGACCTTTGCACACCAAGCTTTCGGCCTTTGCGGTCAGTTCATTTTTTGCTGGCGTCGCAGGTGCACTGTATGGATTTTGCTACGTCAAGTCCGTGGATTTCACGGCATTCGATTTATTCGTCTCACTGAGAGTCCTTTTCATGATCATCATTGGTGGCCTAGGGAGCATCCTTGGAAGTTACCTTGGCGCGGCCTTCATTGTGATCCTGCCGATTCTAATCAACACTTGGGGATCGCAGTTTTCCGAAACCGTGCCAGCGGATCTGATTAGTAACGTTGAGCACATGATCTTCGGTGGCCTGATCATTTTTTTCCTGATCGTGGAACCCCACGGACTGGCGCGTCTCTGGCAGATCACCAAGGAGAAACTGCGGCTCTGGCCGTTTCCGTATTAACCTCTGCCTGCTGGCAGTGGAGAGCGAGGAGGCAGTAACGCCTCTCCGATTCCCATGCTTTGGTGTGGGAAACCTTGTCTTGCCTGTTTCGGCAGGCTTGATATACCAAGTATCCTCCCTACTCCCCCGATTTCCGGAAGGAGGAGGGGAGGAAACCCAAAACCCTCAATGAAGGAGGAGATATGCAATTGCATAAATGGCTGATCGCCCTGCTGGGGACGGTGGTGTTCATGATCGGCAGCGTGGTGCCGAGTATGGCAGCGGAAGAAGCGGACCCAACCAAGGAGCAGTTTATCCCAATGCTGACCTATCTGACCGGCCCGTTCGCTGCCGGGGGCTCGGGCAACTCGGGAGGCACAATAGACTATTTCAACCTTCTTAACATGCGAGATGGTGGAATAAATGGCATTAAGCTGACTTGGGAGGTGTGTGACTTCGGCTACAACACCGAGCGCGGCGTAGAGTGTTACGAGCGTCTGAAGGGCAAGGGGCTGAAGGGGGCACCGATGGTTCAACCGTTCTCGACTGGTGTCACCTACGCGCTTCTGGAGCGAACGGCTGTGGATAAGATTCCCATGATGATGATCGGCTACGGCGATACCCGGACGACCGATGGTAGTGTCTTCCCCTACGCCTTCCCAGTTGTGACCAACTACTGGAACCAGAGCACCGCAAAGTTAAGGTTCATTGCTCAGAGGGAAGGTGGTATGGACAAACTCAAGGGCATGAAGATCGTCAACCTGCACCTCAAGCACCCATACGGCAACGAGACTCTCCCCGTCTGGGCCCGGATGGCCGAGATGTATGGTTTCGAGCTCACGAACATAGCGGTACCTTGGCCAGGCATTGACCAGAAGTCGTTGTGGCTGCGGATTCGCAAGATCCAGCCGGATTATGTGATCAACCGGAACTGGGGTGTGTCTTGCACCGTGCCGTTGCGTGAAGCGGCCCGCATTGGTTTTCCACGGGATCACATCATCGGCGTCTGGTGGTGCGGATCGGAAGAAGACGTGATTCCAGCTGGTAAAGCGGCAACGGGTTACATCACGACCAACTTCCATGCCGTGGGTCGCGATATTCCGGTGATTCATGAGATATTTGACGTTGTCTACGGTGCTATGAAGGGTAACCTCAGTGCGGCTCGCGTGGGCAGCGTGTACTACAACCGGGGTGTGGCGAGCGCCATAATTATGACTGAAACCATACGCTTAGCGCAAAAACAGTTCGGTATTGGGCCGGTTGGCGGCGAAGAGATGCAGTGGGCATTTGAGCACCTCAACATCACGCCAGAACGCATCGCGGAGTTGGGTGCTACCGGCTTGGCGCCACCTCTGAAGTTGTCCTGTGCGGACCACGAGGGCGGCGGTTGGGTGATGTTCCAGCAGTGGGACGGCAACAAGTGGGTCAAACTCGGCGACCCGATCGAACCGCTGCATGACCTCACGTCTTCCATGATCAAAGAAGCCGCCGCTAAGTACGCCGCGGAGAAGGGCATCACACCTCGTGACTGCTCGAAGGAGGGCTGACGGACGACCAAGTCTGACAACTCTTAATGGTAGTGGTTGCCTTGTAGAAATGCCGTGACCCAGTCCCCGTTCGTGCTGAGCTTGTCGAAGCATGGACGGGGTTCGCCCTTCGACAAGCTCAGCACGAACGGAAATTGTGCAAACAGGCAATGCCAGCATTTACACTACCCCACAACCACCTAAACTGCGACGATGACGAATGCCCAAGGGAATCCCACGGACGCTCCGCTGCTCCGGGTCAACAACATTGAGGTGATCTATGATCACGTCATTCTGGTGCTGAAGGGAGTGTCCTTGCAGGTTCCCAAGGGCGGCATCGTCGCGCTCCTTGGCGCCAATGGCGCGGGCAAGACCACCACGCTGAAGGCGATCTCCAACCTGCTGCGTTCCGAGCGGGGGGAGGTCACCAAGGGGAGCATCGAGTATCAGGAGGAGCCGATTGCCAACCTGACTGCTCCGGAACTGGTCAGCAGGGGCGTCATCCAGGTGATGGAAGGGCGCCACTGCTTCGGACACCTGACCGTGGAGGAGAACCTGCTCACCGGCGCCTACACCCGCAAGGACGGGCGCGCGGCCATCGCCAGGGACTTGGAACTGGTGTACTCCTACTTCCCCCGACTCAAGGAGCGGCGCTCGGCGGGATCCGGGTATGTCTCTGGAGGGGAGCAGCAGATGACGGTCATTGCCCGGGCGCTGATGTCGCGCCCCAAGATGATCCTGTTGGACGAACCCTCGATGGGTCTCGCGCCACAACTTGTTGAGGAGATCTTCGAGATCGTCAAGCAGCTCAACGAGCAGGAAGGGGTCAGCATCCTCTTGGCCGAGCAGAACACCAATATGGCTCTTAAGTACGCCCACTACGGCTACATCCTCGAAAATGGCCGCGTGGTCATGGACGGCGAAGGCTCGCACCTGCGCGAAAATACCGACGTCAAGGAGTTTTACCTCGGCATGGGCGCCAAGGGCCGCAAGAACTTCCGCGACGTCAAGCACTACCGCCGCCGCAAACGCTGGCTCAGCTAGGTTTTCCCGCCAGCCCCTTATCTGCCTCCTCCGTGGATGCACGATGTCTCAGAACTCCATCACACACCAGATGAACCAAAGGATTATTTTAGAGCACTGGACGTGCGCCACCGAACCCAGCGCAGGCAGGGGCGTTCGACGAGGACAAAGGTGAGGCAACCGAATGCGAAGCAGAGCAGGGTGCCCAAGCCGATAACCGAGAAAACATCGCCGAGGCTGAGGGTGGAAACCTGATCGGTGCCGTGTAGCAAACCGAAACTGAGGAAGAGAAAGGGCGGGTGGAAGAGGTACATCGAGTACGAGACCTGTGCGACTGGAAACCACGCTTTGTGGCCCAGCAGTCCATGCAACCAACGCAGTCGGACGCTCGCGATCAGTAGAGTCACCAGAACCGCGATGGCGAGTCCGGTCAGCGGACGACCAAACAAAATGTAGTAGAAATGGGTATCCTCGTTCCAAGCGGGATTGTTGGTCGAAGACACATAGGTTTCAAAGCTGAAAATGAACACCAATGTCCCAAAAGCCAACAGCACAAGCCCTTCCGGGATGCCGGGGTAGTTCAGCCAGCGTTGCAGTTTTTGCAGATGCGTTGACGCGGCATAGCCCAGCAGCAGCCCGCACAGTAACGGAGGGCAACGGGCAACGAAGTTGGTGTACAACACACCCATGTAGGACAAGACGCCCTCACGATCAGTGGCGAGATAGAGGTCAAGCACCGAGTGCTGGAAAAGCTCTGGATGCTGAAGCAACGTGTGCCCTCGATACGCAATCGCCAGTACCGCCAACCCCAGCACTGCCAACCAGCCAAATCGACTCCGGACCAGCGCCCAAACGAGCAGCGGGCAGAGCAGGTAGAACTGCAATTCGACGGTGAGCGACCAACTCCACGGGATGTAGATTTTTTCCAGCGAAATCAGATTGTTGACTGGAATCAGGTTCGCCCAGAAGTATTCAACGTTTTGGCCGAACGGCAGGTAGAGCAGCAGGGCGAGCAGGTAGGCAGGGTAAATGCGTCCCCAGCGCCGCAGGTAGAAACGTCGCCAGGACAGTTGCTGGGTGCGAGTGTGTTCTCCGCAGAGCATCCAGCCCATCAGAAAACCACTGAGCACGAAGAACACATCCACCCCCTTGTCCCCCTGCCAGACCCACGTCAGCAGGCGGGGAACCTGCTCGACAAACTCTGGAAACTGGTGGTGTTCCTGAAAGGCGTATTGCGTGAAGAAAAAGCCGTGGAAGCAAATGACGAGCAGAATCGCCAGTGCCCGCAGACCATCCAGTCCCGGAAAACGGGCGGCTTCATTCCGCACGAACACCTCACGCAATCCGGCGTGAAACCAGCCATGCGCGGACAAATTAGAAACCATCTAAAGTGAGTTGAAATCCAATAACGCTTGTTTTGTCGGATTCCCCACATATTGCTATGGAGTGCGGACTCAACTCGTAAGTGCAACAGGTGGGCGGATTCGGGAGCATAGCTGATTTTGAATCTTGAAGCCAAGACATTTTCGGGACTGATTATTGAGCTTGTCGATGATGCTATGAACCTGCGAGTGTGTGAGGGAGTGGAAATGCGAAAATCTCATGACACCAGAAAAGCAACAATGACCGATAACATGACCAAGGCACCGGATTGGGTTTTCCGGTTGGATGACGACACCCAAGGGCTCCAGCGCGTCTTGGGTCCGGGCATCAGCACCCGGATTTTTGTGGGTGAGCAAGCAATGCTTTCGGTGGTGCAGGTGGAACCACACTCGCAAGGCCGCATCCACAAACATCCGGAGGAGCAGTGGGGAGTGCTGCTGAAGGGCGAGTGCATCCGCATTCAAGGCGATGAGGAGGTGCGCATGAAAGCGGGAGATTTCTGGCACACTCCGGGAGGTGTGCTGCACGGGATCCGCACGGAAGCATCCAGCTCGACGATTCTCGATGTCTTCAGTCCGCCGAGGGAGGAGTACCGCAAGGCGGGCAGCGGATTTGGCACTTCCACCTGACACAGGAGCTTGACGATGACGAACGAACACCACGGTGGCTGCCTCTGCGGAGCAGTGCGTTTCACCGTCTCTAGAGCACTCCGGGGCGTGATTCACTGCCACTGCGGACAATGCCTGAAAACACATGGTCATGTTGCTGCCTACACCAACGTTCTGCGTGAGGCGTTGTGTTTCAGTCGCGAAGACGGTTTGCGTTGGTACGCCTCCTCCGAGCGGGCGCAGCGTGGATTCTGCGGCAAGTGCGGGGCGAGCCTGTTTTACGAACCACACGATTCTGGAACCCTGAGCATTGCGGCAGGGATGTTCGACCGACCGACCGACCTGCGCTCCATTGGGCACATCTACGTTGACCACAAGTCCGACTACTACGAAATCAACGACGCACTCCCCCAGTTTCCAGATTCGTCCGAGGGGGAACTGGACAGTGATTCTTCCTGAGATCGGCATTCTACGCCCAAATCCGAATCGCAATAATTTTGTCTGATGTGAAATTTTGGTTGACTTTTCAGCGGAAATTTTGGATGGTATGAAGCCGTTTGTGTGGCATTGATGAACCCTTTCCTTCAAGGAGCTTTATGAGAACTCAACTGAAACTCATGATGGTCGTGCTGGCTGTGGCGCTAATTCCGGCTGCTGCGTCCGCGCAGCCCGTCAAGATTGGTGCGCTCTTCGGCGTGACCGGACCAATCGCCAACTTCATTCCACCCATCATCGATGGGGCCAATCTGGCGGTGAAGGAGATCAACGACAACGGAGGCATCCTCGGCGGGCGCAAGCTGGAACTGGTCATTGGTGACAGTGGCTGCTCCCCACAAGCCGGAGTCGATGCCGCCACCAAACTCGTGAACGTGAACAATGTCGTCGGTATCGTTGGGCCGATGTGCAGTGGTCCAACCATTGCGGCGGCCAGCAGCGTGATGATCCCCACTGGGGTGCCCACGATTTCGCCAACCGCGACTTCTCCTGACCTCACCGGACTTGAGGACAAAGACTATATTTTCCGCGTCATACCCAGCGATAACTTTCAAGGGAAGGTGATGGGCAAACTCGTCTTGGACCAAGGCTTGAAGCGCGTGGCGTTGACCTACGCCAACAACGACTACGCTGTTGGGCTGGCAACTGCTTTCCGGAACACCTACACCGCGCTGGGTGGCACCATCACGGCTGATCAGGTTCATGAGGAGAAGAAAAGCTCCTACCGCTCCGAACTTGCCACGCTCTCTCGGGGCAATCCGGAGGCACTGGTGCTGATCGCCTATGCGGGTAGCAGCGGCATCACCATCGTCAAGCAGTCACTGGAAAACGGTTTCTTCGAGCGCTTTATTGGTCCGGACGGCATGCGGGACGACCTGCTCATCGAGCAAATCGGAGGCGAAAATATGGGCAAGTCCTTCTTCACCACGCCTTCCTCGGTCGCATCGAGTGCTAAGGAGAAGTTTGAGAAGAACTTTGCTGCTTTCTCCGAGCATGGCGTTGACAAGATGTTCATCAAGGAGACCTATGATGCCATCATGGTGATGGCTCTGGCGATCGAGCAGGCTGGATCCACTGATCGTCGGCTGGTGCGCAAGATGATCCGGGCGGTGGCCACCGCTGACGGCGAAGTGATCGAGCCGGGCGAGTGGGCCAAGGCGAAACGCCTGATCGCCGCACACCAAGCCATCAACTACAACGGTGCCGCTGGTGAGCACGAGTTTGACGGCAATGGTGACGTCGCCGGAGTGATCGGACACTACATTGTCGAGGGGAACAAGTACAAGGAAATCGACATCCTCAAGTAAGCCCAATTTTCCGGGGAGTGGCTACTGTGCTCCCCGGCTGCTCTCCTTTCCTAATCTATTCCCGTTTTCGGCAGTCTCGCCTCATGGCCGCCATCTCCATCCAGCAGGTCAGCAAGGCTTTTGGAGGAGTGCATGCTGTGGAGGACTGTTCTTTCGAGATCGCCTCCGGAAGCATCACCGGGGTGATCGGTCCCAACGGGGCCGGCAAGTCCACGCTTTTCAATATCCTTGCAGGACTGCTCAAACCTGATTCTGGTACCGTGTGGCTTGACGGGAAGAATGTGACGGGTTGGTCGCCTCATCAACTCGCAGACCTTGGCATCTTGCGCACCTTCCAAATCGCACACGAGTACGCTCGCATGTCGGTGAAGGACAACCTGATGGTTGCGCCGCAGGGACAAACCGGGAGTCGGTTGTGGACGAATTGGCTCAAGTGGTCTCAGATCCAGCAGGAAGAACGTGAACTGCAAGAACGTGCAGAATCCATACTCGACACCTTGGAACTCACGCCACTCAAGCATGAACTTGCCGGGAATCTTTCCGGTGGTCAGAAGAAATTACTGGAACTGGGCCGGGTGATGATGGGGACTCCCCAAGTTGTGTTGCTTGATGAAATCGGCGCGGGCATCAACCGCACTCTCATGAAAAAACTGGCTTCCCACATTGAACGCCTCCACCGGGAACAGGGGGTCACTTTCTGCGTGATCGAACATGACATGGATTTGATTGCTCGGCTCTGTGATCCCGTTGTTGTCATGGCGCATGGCTCCGTGCTGATGCAGGGCACAATGGCGGCGGTGCGCGGCAATCCGGACGTCATCGAAGCCTACCTTGGAGGAGAGGTGCGAAAGGCGGTGGCATGAGCAGTTTGCTTGCATCCGGCATCGTTGGGGGGTATGGCGGAATGAACATCCTCAACGGAGCCTCCGCAGAGGTCGCCAAGGACGAGATCGTGGTTGTCATCGGTCCGAACGGCGCGGGCAAGTCCACGTTGATGAAAGCAATCTTCGGGTTGGTGCAAGTCCGGGAGGGGCAGGTCACGCTGGCGGGAACCGATCTCACCAACCACCATCCGCAGGTGTTGGTGCGACAGGGCTTGGCTTACGTCCCGCAGGTCCGAAACGTCTTCCCAAATCTCTCGGTGGAAGAGAATCTTGAAATGGGCGCATATCTCAATCCACAAGATGTGCCGGACGCTCTCGTGGAAATGTATGATCTGTTTCCCGACCTCAAGCCCAAACGCCGACAAGCAGTGGGTGAACTTTCGGGAGGACAGCGACAGATGGTCGCCATCGGTCGGGCCTTGATGAGCCGACCGCGCTTCTTGTTGCTCGACGAACCCACCGCCGGACTTGCCCCAAAGGTGATGGGGCAGATTTTCGAGTGCATCCTGGGGATCAACCAAACCCATGTGGGCATCCTCATGGTGGAGCAAAACGCCAAGAAAGCGTTGGAGATCGCGCACCGAGGCTACGTCCTCACCTCTGGGGAGAACCGTTTCTCCGACACGGCAGCCAACCTCCTGGCGAACGAGGAAGTTGCAGCATCTTTTCTGGGTGGGTGATGTTTGAGTTCATCAACTTCTACTTCATTCCCGGAGTGGTCTTGGGCTGCATCTACGCCCTTGGGGCGGTGGGCATCTCTCTGCTGTTCGGTATCCTGCGATTCGCGCACTTCGCGCACGGCGACCTGATGACCTTCGGGGCCTATGTGGCGCTCGTGGTGGTCACGACCTTCGGGATTCCTGCGATGGGCGCCATTCCAGTGGCGATGCTGGTGGCGGCGCTTTTGGCGGTTGGAATTGATCGGTTTTTCTACAAGCCCTTCCGGGAAAGCCGGACCATCATCCTGGTGATTTCCTCGTTCGGGATCTCGCTGATGCTGCGCTCGGCGGTCCAGTTTTTTTTCGGAGTTGATGTTAAGGTTTATCAGCGTGGAATTCAGCGACCGCTGGTGTTTTTCGACACCCTACGCATTGCCGAACGGCATCTCTGGATTGTAGGTGGAGCCATCGTCATCATCGTCTTGGTCCACCTCTTCCTCACGCGAACACGCTTGGGCAAAGCGATGCGGGCGATGAGCGACGATGCGGACTTGGCGCTTGTCTCCGGAATCCACACCGAGCGTGTGATCATGGCGACATGGGGGATTGGTGCTGCGCTCGCAGCAGTCGCAGGCGTGTTCTTGGGGATCGACACCCAACTGCACTCAAATATGGGTTGGGATCAGTTGCTGCCCCTGTTTGCAGCGGCGATCCTTGGAGGAATTGGCCGACCCTACGGAGCGATTGCCGGAGCACTGGTGATCGGCATGGCTGAGGAGTTGTCGGCCTATCCGTGGATTGGTAATGAACCCCTGCTCTCCCCCGGATACAAAACTGGAGTGGCCTTTGCCATCATGATCGGCATGCTGATCTGGCGTCCAAGCGGGCTGTTCCGGGGCCGGGTTTTTTAAAGGAACGGGAGGCGAACGATGCAAGACCTGCTCTACGGTGTGATGATGTATGGAATCTCACTGCTGACGATCGGTGGGATTTACGCTATTCTGAGCTTGGGTCTCAACCTGCATTGGGGCATGACCGGTCTCTTCAACGCAGGCATCGCAGGGTTCTTCGCGATTGGTGCGTACACCTCCACCTTGCTCACGACCGCAGAAAGCCCGAACCACTTCGGGGGGCTGAACCTGCCGATTCCGGTTGGCTTGACGGCTTCCATGCTGGTTGCCGGGATCGTCGCTTTCGGTGTGGGGAAAATTTGCCTGCGCTTGCGCAGTGACTACTTGGCGATTGCGACCATTGGGGTTGCCGAAATCCTGCGACTGATCCTCAAGAACGAAATCTGGTTAACCAGTGGAAGTCGCGGCATTCCAAGCATCCCCCGACCCTTTGAGCATCTGCCACAACCGTGGTCGGAATTGGGATTCTTGGCCGTCGTGCTGGTGCTGGTGCTGGTGTTATACCTTGCCCTCGAACGTGCCTTTCACTCGCCGTGGGGCCGGATCATGCGAGCCATCCGTGAGAACGAGACTGCCGCCGCCTCGACTGGAAAGGATGTTGAGCGCTTCCGGATGGAGGCGTTCGTGTTGGGAGCAACCCTGATGGGCCTCGGGGGAGCGCTGACCGCTCACGCCTTCAAGTTTGTCAGCCCGGATGCTTCCGAACCGTTGCTGGCGACCTTTCTGGTTTGGGTGATGCTCATTATCGGAGGCAGTGGCAATAACCGGGGCGCAATACTTGGAGCCGTGATTGTCTGGGCCGTCTGGTCTTCCACCGAACTGCTCTCACGTTTCCTGCCCATTGATTGGCTCAACCGCGTGGGCTATGTCCGCATCTTCCTCGTCGGGCTCATCCTCCAGTTCATTCTGCAACGTCGTCCGGAGGGATTGCTGCCGGAACGATACAGCGACGAATAGGAATCTGCTACCAGATCGTACAATTGAAAGATTTGCCCAATGTACTTTCGTGAAATTTTATTTAGGTCACAATTTTCAGTGTTTCTATGAACAAAAACCATGAGCATACGACTCAAATGAGCAATGATCATGATTCAGGTTTGTTTGAACTTTATGATTTAAAAGTAGAAGTCATTTTTGGTGATATCCCTATGGTTTGTGATCACCAGGAAGGTGAATATTTTCATGTCATTGGTGAAAAGATCATTTTTCCAGAAGAAGGCCGGAAAAGTTTCCCCATGTATCCACTTGCTGCCCTATTACCGCTGTTGCCTGCTAAGCAACGCCTGACAGATAAGAATGATTGGATGACAACTGATGCTATTGTTGCCTGCTCAGATCCAAATTGTGGAGGGCGGTTTCGCATCACAAGGATTGCTAAACGAATCTTCAGTCATGCGGAAACGACAATCGTGCCACTTCCAGCAGTCGACTAAAAAATGGAGAAGAAAAAAAACAGGGTTGAAAGAACAGATTTGCAATCTGGTTACTCAATCTCTCGTCTGATCAAAGGGGGATGGCATCTCGCTGGTGGTCATGGAGAGATTGACCCAGATCAGGCGGTCAAAGATATGGCGGCATTTGTTGAGGCAGGGATTACGACATTTGATTGCGCCGATCACTACACCGGGGTTGAGGAATTGATTGGGAATTTTCGGAAGGCTTATCCTAGTCTTGCATCTCAGGTGAAGATCCATACTAAGTTCGTGCCCGATTATGAACAACTGGGTAACGTTGATCGAACCTATGTGGAAAAAATAATCGACCGATCTCTTAAGCGTTTACATGTCGAACGACTCGATCTTGTGCAATTCTACTGGTGGGATCCTGACGGTATACCAGGGTACATTGATACCGCATTACTTCTGGGAGACTTGAAAACCGAGGGGAAAATTGATCGTCTCGGTGTCTCGAATTTCAATACACGACAACTCCGTACACTGATTGACACCGGGGTGCCTATGGAGAGTAATCAGCCTCAGTATTCTCTGCTTGATACCCGACCAGAAAAAAAACTCATCCCTTATTGCCTTGATAACGGAATCAACCAATTGTGCTATGGTACATTGGCTGGTGGGTTTTTTTCGGAAGACTGGATGGGTAAGCCCGAACCCACTGAACTCTTTGCAAATCGCTCGCTGACCAAGTACAAACTGATTATAGATGACTTTGGCGGCTGGACACTGTTTCAAGAACTGCTACAGATTCTGAAGCAAGTGTCTGATAGATATGGAGTGACCATGCCGCTTGTTGCTATGAGATGGGTATTGGATCGTCCCGGAGTTGCTGCCCTGATTATTGGTGCAACTTCAACCCTCCATCTTGAAGAAAATCTTAGAGTTTTTGAGTTTTCCATGACCGATGACGATTATGCTTTGATTGACACTATTCTCAAAAAACGCACCGTTTTAAATGGAGATTGTTACGATCTGGAACGCGACAAAACTGGACATCATGGAAGCATCATGCGCTATAATCAGAATAAGACGGAATAACCTTGAGCCGCTTGAGTAAGATGAGTTTTCAACGGAACCCAAGGTGCAAATAATTGCGTGTTGGTAACCGGAAGATGACAAGGGTATGGATGTTTTATAGCAAAAAAAATCAAGTATAAAATTTATCTTGTGTTTCTAAAAAAATGAGTTACTGTATACCTCAACGATAGAGAAATACTCGTTTCTAGAATATTATTAACCTTCAACTAAGGATAGAGAATAACCTTCAAATCTGGATGCCTGCTATTCCTGCATAACGGGGTGCAGAGCGAGATATTTAGATTCTTTAACGACCGCCGCAAACAATCGGAATCGCAGATTCGGTGGGGACCAACGTGCTGGGAACTTCCGCTGAGACAGCACCCTCCAGCGAGGGGCAGTCGTCCCAGTTGGCCTCCAGAGGCATTGCTAGGCAATTACAGTGGTAAAGTTTGCTCGACTGCATGGATTGCGCAAGAACCTCGGTTTTAGTGTAGCGTCGACGAAATCATGGTTGGAGTCTTGTACTCCGTTTCACTTTGTTCTGTGTTGACAGAACAATGATCAACTAATCTTAGGAGACTGATATGAGAATTGCTAAACAAAGGGTCATGATTGCCGTTTTAACGGTGTTCGGAATTGTCGTTGCGGGCTTGCTGAGTCCATCCCATGCGGCTCAGTGTACCCACAAGATTGGGTCCATTCTCTCATTGACCGGAGCCTATGGTGCCCATGGTGTTCCCATTTCTAGGGCTGCCCAACTGGGGGTTGAGCAGGTCAACGAAGCAAGAAAGCAACTTGGTGTCGGTTGTGAACTCGTTTATGATGTTCGCGATTCCAACACGCAAGCCTCTGTTGCTGTGGATGCCGCAAGAAAGCTGATTGATCTAGAAGGCGTGACAGCACTGGTTGGTCCAATCTCGTCAGGGATCACGGCACCTTTGTTGAGTTCAGTCACGGTTGAGGAAGAGATTCTGGTTATTGCCACCGCTTCAACATCTTCAACCTTCACCAACATGGGCAAGCGTGGTGAGACCAAGGGGTTGTTCTTCCGCACTCTCCCTGCAGATTCCCTACAAGCAGTAGCTGCGGCCAAAATGGCCTATGATGCTGGTTTTCGCAGGCCGGCCATTCTTTATTGGAACAACGACTGGGGTAAAAACAACCAAGGGGAATTCGTTGACGCCTTTAGGGCGTTAGGTGGAGAAATTGCCCAAGCCGTCCCCTTCAACCCCGACCAACCTTCGTATCGTGCGGAAATCACAAAAACGCTGGAAGGCAACCCCGACAGTTTATACCTGCTCAGCAACATTCAGGATGGTGTGAAGCATTTTCGAGACTGGGTCCGCTTTGATGGCCCTCTAAATTTCATCATGCCTCAGGGTATGAATGACTCCGCTTTTGTCGATACGGTAGGATCTGAGAACCTCAAGAATGCTTGGTTCATCAGTCCAGGGGTGCCCGAGAATTCTTCATTGGTAAAGATGGAAGCGGATTTTCAAAAACGCTGGAATGCCACTCCCAAAGGACCGGGACGGAACTCTGGTTATGATGCAGGAGTGCTGATCGGACTTGCCATGGTGACCGCAGATATACGAGGAACGGATATCAAGGGGCCAACCCTCGCAAAGCATGTAAGAGAAATCACAGGACCGACTGGAAAGCAGTTCAGAGCGGGTGTTCAAGGGTTAAAGGATGCCCTAACCGCCATCAAGGCGGGCATGGACATCTGGTATGTCGGCGCAACTGGCCCCATCAACTTCGATCCCTATGGAGATGTGGCTGGCCCCTTTGTGAAGATGAAGATCAAGGGTGGCAAGTATGTTGATGTCGGTGGAATCAGCCTTGAAGAGATCAACAAGATCAAAGCAAACGTCCGGAACATGAAGAACTAATCTAGGTCAGGACAACAATGTCAAACTGGAGACTGGAATGCTTCTTTCCAGTCTCCAGTTTTTCTGGGAAGAAATAACTTTTAAGGCTAAAGCGGATGTGTTTTTTACAAGAATCCGTGGTATAGGATATGAGATATTTTAAAAATATCCTCTGATTTTACAAGAGCCCTCCTGCTGCTCGATTTTCCCATTTTAAGGTTCTCTAGTCGGCACAAATAGATCTCCAATCAAAATGCTGCTCACGGTCAAGAACCTCTGCAAAGAATTTGACGGACTGCATGCCGTCAACAGCGTGAATTTTTCGGTAGAGCTTGGAACTATCACTGGATTGATCGGCCCCAACGGGGCGGGGAAAACCACTACCTTCAACATTATCGCAGGACATGATAGTCCAACCAGCGGAGCCGTGTTCTTTGGAAAGCAGGAAATTTCCGGGATGAAATCCTATGAGACATTTCATCTGGGCATTGTCCGCACTTTTCAGATTCCTCGTCCTTTTTCCGGCATGACGGTTCTGGAGAACATGATGATGGTGCCCGGTTCGCAACTAGGTGAGAACCTTTGGAATAACTGGATCCGTCTCAAGCAAGTCAAACGTCAGGAAGCAACCAATCGAGAAAAAGCACTGGAGATCCTTGAATTCCTTAAGCTGGAGGCATTGAGGGATGAACCCTCCATGCACCTTTCGGGGGGGCAGCTAAAATTGCTTGAGCTTGGGCGGGCGATGATGTCCAAACCACGAATGATTCTCTTAGACGAACCTGCGGCAGGAGTGAACCCTGTTTTGTTGGAAGAAATTATCGACCGGATCAGGGAGATCAATGAAATGGGGGTGACTTTCCTGATCATTGAACACAATATGGATCTGATCATGAAATTGTGTTCCCCAATCCTCGTCATGGCCGAGGGGTCTATTATGATGCAGGGAAGCCCTGAGCAGGTGCGCTCCGATAAAAGATTACTGGATGCCTTTTTTGGCGAGTAGAGGTCTGGATTTCGATCTAATCACAAAACTCTTGAATAGTAGCCTACGATAATCGTTGCGTATCGTGGAGCCTGAGCAAACATCCATGTCCAAAGCTCGAATAATACTGGAGGTCGATCAACTTACTGCGGGTTATGTGTCTTCCATGATGATCATTGAAGATGTTTCAATTTCTGTCAGGGAAGGAGAGATTGTTACCATACTTGGCCCAAACGGTGCGGGAAAATCAACCCTGATCCGTTCAATCTGCGGTTTAGTCAAATACACAGAGGGGAAGGTCAGGTTTCGCAGCAAGGAGATTTCCGGTTTATCGACTCACGAGATCATCAATCAGGCCATCGCCTATGTCCCCCAAACCAATAATGTCTTCTCCCGGCTGAGTGTCCTGCACAACCTTGACCTTGGGGCGATTGCTAATCCGGATTTTCGGAAAGAACGACTCAACCGGATGTTTCAGCTTTTTCCCGACTTGCAGAAATACCAGGAAACCAAGGCGGGAAAACTATCGGGAGGCCAGAGGCAGATGCTGGCGCTCGCCCGTGCGCTGATGTCCAACCCTGAACTGTTGATGCTGGATGAACCTTCAGCCGGCTTATCACCCTTGCTGAGACGGCAGGTCTTCGAACACGTTCAGAGAATCCATGAAGACGGAGTCACGGTTGTCATGGTTGAGCAGAATGCCCGTGCGGCTCTCAAGGTTTCGGACAGAGGCATTGTGCTTTCTGAAGGGAAATTGAGGCTGGAGGGTCCCGCTGATGAACTTTTAGAACATCCAAGCATGAGAGAGATATACTTTGGAGCAGCACCGGGAAATTGATCCATGATCCAGTTCTTAATTGACGGTTTGGTCAACGGTTCCATCATTGCCCTTGGTGCTGTTGGACTTAGCATCACCTACAACGTGCTGCGTTTTGCGAACTTTGCCCAAGGGGAAGTGCTTGCAGTGGGGGCTTATGTTTCCTTGGCACTTGTTTCTCTGATGGGGGTTGGCATTGGCAGGCTTGGTCCGATTTCTCTAGGTTGGCCCCTGCTGGGGTCAATGGTGTTTTCCATGCTTGTAACGTGCTTGTTGGTGTTGGGGGTGGATTGGGTTCTGTTCCGGATTTTGAGACAAAAGCAGGCATCACGCATCACCTTCATTATTGCCGCATTTGGTGTGTCAATGATGGTGAGAAACGTGATTACACTGATCGCCGGTGGGGATCAGCTCTTTTATAGCTTCTACATCCCCAAAGCTATCAAGATTATGGAGGGTGTCAAAATCTTACCTGATGACTTGCTCATTCTGTTCATCACCCTGATCAGTGTCATAAGTCTCCATGTCTTCCTCAATCGATCAACCATGGGAAAAAAGATGCGGGCCGTGGCAGAGAACCCTGCACTGGCCATGGTGAGCGGGATTAATGTCGAACGCGTCTTCAAATGGTCGTGGATCCTTGGAGCCTCCTTGGCAGCGGTTGCAGGAACCCTACACGCTCACATCACGCAGCTTGACCCTGAAATGGGATTTGAGTTGATCCTGCCTATGTTTGCAGCACTGGTTGTGGGTGGGGTAACCAGCGTCTATGGAGCCGTGTTGGGGGGGCTATTGATTGGTCTATCCGAATCCTTCGCAGTGGCTGGAGGGGGGGCCGCCTACCGTGGAGCCATTTCGTTCATGATCTTGATTCTGGTGCTTGTTTTCAGACCCCAAGGTATCCTTGGAGAAAAAGAAAGAGATGATTGAAGTTATCTCCTACCTGATTTTTTTCCTCATCATCTGCTCGTTCTATGTGCTGAGTTGTCTGGGGCTCAATATTCAGTACGGGTATACGGGCATGTTCAATGTCGGGGTCGCTGGTTTTTTTGCAATTGGTGCCTACACCAGTGCACTACTGACTGGTCCTCGCTACCCGGATACGGTGGTGGGAGGTTTCGATTTGCCAATCGTGGTGGGTTGGGTTGCTGCCATCATGGTTTCGGGTTTGGCGGGTATGCTTGTGGGTTTGATTACCCTCAGGCTTCGAGAGGATTTTCTGGCAATCTCAACTTTTGGCATTGCCATCAGCCTTCAGTTGGTGGCGAACAATGTCGATTCGCTGACAAGAGGACCAAACGGACTCTACGCACTCCCAAAGCCCTTCGCAAAGGTTTCAGATAATCCTCTGATCGACAACCTGCTTTATCTGCTGCTGTGCCTTGTCCTCGTGGCAATGGTCTACCTAGCACTTGAACGCATTGTCAAATCGCCATGGGGCCGTGTGCTGCGGTCAATCAGGGAAGATGAAGTGGCAGCAAGTGCGATGGGGAAAAATGTGTTCAGCTTCAGGCTACAGGCTTTCGTGGTGGGATGCGCAATCATGGGGCTGTCCGGGGCTATGTACGCGAACTTCATGCGCTTCATCAGCCCACAAGATTTTATGCCCATCTTTACAATACAAGTCCTTGTCATGCTGGTTGTTGGCGGAAAGGGGAATAATCTTGGTGCCATACTGGGGGCGATCATGATCTGGACCTTGTGGTCGGCAAGTGACAGCCTTATCTCAGTCATGGTGACTCCTGATTTCCAAACTCAAGCAGCAGCACTCCGGCTTATAACGATTGGCGTGGTTTTGGTGCTGATGCTCATTTTCCGCCCAGCAGGACTGCTGCCAGAAAAGAATACGCAATCATAGTCCCCCGTCTGAGGGTGCCATCTCATTAACGCAGATGGTGGTTGACTTGCTTGGACGACAACCTCAATAGACCTCATTGCGAATAAATAAACCATGGCACCTTTACGAACTCAACTTGCCGCGGGCTATGAGATCAGCCAGATCATCACGGGTCTCTGGCAGGTGGCTGATATAGAAAAAGAAGGCAAGCAGCTTGATCAAGACCAGGCTGCGAAGACGTTGGTGGACTACGCGACGGAGGGGTTCGACACTTTTGACATGGCAGACCACTACGGCAGCGCAGAGTTGATTGCGGGATGTGCCCGGAAAATTCTTCAAACCAATCCATGCGGTCAGAGTTCTCCGATTCAGGCAAAATTCCATACCAAGTGGTGCCCAAAGCCGGGACTAATGACTTCCCAGATTGTGTATGATGGCATCCGGGAAAGTGCAGACCGATTGGGGGTGGAGACCATTGACCTCCTCCAGTTTCACTGGTGGTCATTTGAACATCCGGGCTACCTTGAGGCTATGGAAGGACTAGCGCTGGCCCAACAAGAAGGGCGGATCGCCCACTTGGGACTGACCAATTTTGACACCGACCATCTGCATTTGCTCATTAAGGAGGGTTTCAATATTCTCACCAACCAAGTCGTTGTGTCACTGCTCGATCGGAGGGCCTTGGAAGAGATGGGCAGTTTTTGTTTGGAGCACAACGTCAAGCTGTTGGCTTACGGGGTGGTCGCTGGTGGATTTCTTTCCGAACGCTGGTTGGGAAAGCCAGAGCCGTCAGTTGCGGAAATCACGGATTGGAGCAAGATGAAGTACAAAGGTTTCATCAAAGAGACGGGGGGGTGGGCGACATTTCAGAACATTCTTGAGGTGCTGGATACCATTGCCCGACGATCAAATGTTTCAATAACCAATGTAGCGACACGCTGGGTCCTGGATCAGCCCGCCGTTGCCGGGGCCATTATCGGGGCAAGACTTAACGCAACAGACCATCGCAGGGACAACCTTGCGGTCTTCTCATTTTCACTGAGTGAAGAGGATCGCGTCCTCATCGATGAAGCATTGAGTAAGACACGAAGGATTGCGGGGGATTGTGGTCGGGAATATCGACGTCCACCATTTCTCACGGCTTCAGGGGATCTCAGCCACCACCTGGCATCAATTCCTAAACTCTACAATGCCACTTCGATCTTTGAGAGGCCCAAGCGTATGCGAATCAACAGCGAAAGTTATTGGGAGTCGGCATGTGGGTATTCACGGGCAGTTAGAGTGGGTAACAGGATTTTGGTGAGCGGCACAACGGCAACTCATGGCTTGGATCGGGTAATCTGTGCTGGAGACCCTCGCGGGCAGGCGGTCTACATCTTGGATAAGATTATTGCTGGAATCACAGCCCTCGGCGGATCATTGGCTGACGTGGTCCGGACCCGGGTCTACCTTAAGAACACGGCACATTGTGAGGAGGTTTCCCGAGTTCATGGCCGTTATTTTGAAGGTCTTTGCCCAGCCAATACGACTCTTGAGGTTTCCGGGTTGATCGGGAACCATCTGGTTGAAATCGAAGCTGAGGCTGTGATTGACCATTAGAGTCTCAGTGTTGTTCGCTCAATCAACTCAACAATAAGTGCCACCAGATGTCCTTGAAAGCTCCATTAACTCATCCCCGCCAGCACATATTCTCTGGTTCTAGCTACGAAGACCAAGCCGGCTATGCCCGTGCTGTGGTTGTAAAAGATCAGATCTTTGTTTCCGGAACCGTGGGGATTGACTTTAAGACGGGCAAACTTCCGGAGAGTGCCAAAGAGCAGGCGGAAGTGGCCTTAAACACCATCGAGTCCGCACTTGTGAAAGCGGATTCCGGTTTGCAGGATGTCGTGCGTGTCAGAGTCTTCATTCCTGATCCAGAAGATGTGGCCTCAGTTTCCTCTGTTTTGAAAGCGAGGCTTGGCTTCACTAGGCCGGCGAATACCACGGTCTGCACCGCTCTGGCTGTTTCCGGTTGCCTTGTTGAAATCGAAGCTGAAGCCCTGCGAGGCTCTGGAATTCCCAACCCATGATGAATATGCGCAAAACCCGTTTGGCCGCAGACATCGGCGGCACGTTCACAGACGTGGTGCTGGAATCAGGAAGCCGGAGTTTCTCGACCAAAGTGCTCACAACCTCGCAGGCTCCTGAACTTGGCGTGATGGAGGGACTCGAAGAGGTGTTGGAGCAGTCTGGAACGGAAGCCGATGAAGTTGCGCTTTTCATTCATGGAACCACGCTGGGCACGAACGCGCTCATCGAGCGCAAGGGTGCGAAAATCGCGTTTCTCACCACGGAAGGATTCCGGGACATTCTGGAGATGGGCCATGAGAAACGCTTCGAACACTATGACATTTATATGGACAAGCCCACGCCATTGGTGCCGCGCCCGTTGCGATTCCCGGTCACTGAGCGGATGAGCGCAAGGGGGGAAACCTTGCTTGCGCTTGATGAATCCGGACTGCTGAAAACGATCGCACAACTGAAACATGTGGAGATTGAAGCGGTCGCGGTTGGCCTACTGCATGCCTATGCCCACCCAGCGCACGAACAGCGAATCCGCGAAATCCTTGCCGCCGAACTCCCGGAAGTGACCATCTGCCTCTCCAGCGAGGTCTGTCCGGAAATGCGCGAGTACGAACGATTTTCGACCACTTGCGCGAACGCCTACATCCGCCCGCTGATGTCCGGATACTTGCAACGCTTGCAGGTGTTAGCTCAAGAACGGGGCATGTCATGCCCGCTTTTGCTGATGATGTCCGGAGGAGGTCTGACCACCCTTGAAAATGCAACGACGTTTCCAATCCGGTTGGTGGAATCAGGTCCAGCGGGAGGGGCCATTCTGGCAGGAAAAGTGGCATTGGAATGCGGAGTCACGGAGGCACTTTCTTTTGACATGGGTGGGACCACGGCAAAAATCTGCCTGATTGAAAACGGTGTGCCGGAACGCTCCCGACACTTCGAGGTTGCCCGCATGTATCGGAATTTGAAGGGCAGTGGTCTGCCTGTGCGGATTCCAGTGATTGAGATGGTGGAGATCGGAGCCGGAGGAGGTTCGATTGCGCAGGTGGACGAGATGGGACGCATTCAGGTGGGACCGGAGAGCGCAGGTTCTGAACCGGGACCGGCCTGCTACGGACGAGGAGGCCTCCACGCCACCGTCACCGATGCCAACCTTGCGCTGGGAAAGCTTGATCCGGAACGCTTCGCAGGGGGCAAGATTGCCCTGGATTCGAGTAAGTCCGAAGTCGTGCTGGCGCAGGAAATCGGTGGCAAACTTGGTCTTGAGAGGCACTGGCCCGCTACGGGGGTGGTGGAAATTGTCGAGGAGAACATGGTCAACGCAGCAAGGGTTCACGCGATTGAACGCGGCAAGGTGATCGGTCGTCACACCATGATCGCCTTCGGCGGCGGGGCGCCACTGCATGCGGGGCGGCTTGCGCAGAAGCTTGGGATTTCGAAGGTGGTGATTCCTTTCGGAGCTGGAGTTGGTTCAGCAATCGGATTCCTGCGGGCGCCCATCTCCTATGAGGTGGTCCGTTCACTGATGATTGAGTTTCGGGAATTCGACGCCTTCCAAGTCAACCAACTTCTGGAGGTAATGAGCGCGGAGGCCCGAGGGGTGGTCACACAAGGAGTTACCGGGAGCAAGGATTTCTTGGAAAAACGAGTCGTGGAACTCCGCTATCTCGGACAGGGGCATGAGTTGAGAATTCCTTTGCCAGAGCGTCTGCTGGAGCTAAAAGATGCCGAGGCTCTGCGGGGGCAATTCGAGGAGCAATACGAAACGATCTACGGATTGAGAATCCCGGACATGGAGGTGCAGAGCGTGTCGTGGTCGGTCACAGTGACGACGAAACCGGATGCGCCCGAAAAAGCTGCGGATGGGGTTCCGAATACTTCTGCGATTCCGTTGAACCACCGAAAGGTGTATGATTCCTTTTCCGGAGAACAGGTCGAATGCCCCGTTTACTGGCGGTTTGACCTCAATCCCGGAACCCGTTTTTCCGGGCCTGCGGTGATTGCAGAAGAGGAAACCACCACCATTGTTCCGGGTCATTTTTCAGCATCCATCAATTCGCTCGGTCACATCGTCATGGAAACGCTGCCTCTGGAGCATGAAAATGGCTAAGGAAGCCCTCGCGCAGATTCACCAGCAGGTGATGTGGAACCGCCTGATTGCCGTGGTTGAAGAACAGGCTCAAGCGATTCTGCGGACTGCGTTCGGTTCGGTGGTCCGGGAGGCCGGGGATTTGTCCACGGGCATTTACGATCTTCAGGGACGCATGATCGCGCAGGCGGTCACAGGAACTCCAGGGCATGTCAACACAATGGCCAGGGCTGTGCAGCATTTCCTGATCCGGTTTCCGGTGGATTCCATGCGTTCCGGGGATGTGTTCGTAACCAATGACCCTTGGATGGGCACAGGGCACCTCTTCGATTTCGTGGTGGTCTCCCCCGCATACCACAAGGGAAATGCGGTTGCGCTGTTTGCTTCGACCTGCCATGTGATGGACGTTGGAGGCCGAGGGTTTTCTGCGGAAGCAAAATCGGTTTTCGAGGAAGGGATTTGCATTCCCCACATGAAACTGCGCGACCAAGGTCGTTTGAATGAAGACCTTTTGCGCATCTTGGAAGCGAATAGCCGTAATCCCGTGGAGGTGAAAGGGGACATCCTTTCGCTTGTGAGCTGTAACGACACGGGGGAAGCTCGCTTGCAGGAAATGATGCGGGAGTTCGAACTGGATACCATCGAGCCTCTGGCCGAGTTCATTCTTGACAACTCCCGCGCGGCCATGAAAAAGGCCATCACCGCCGTCCCCAAGGGCGAGTATTCCACGGAGATGCTACTGGATGGGTATGAGTCTCCAGTGACGCTTAAGGCGGTCATGCGGGTTATGGACGAGGAGATTGTGATTGACTACTCCGGATCGTCCTCTGTCTCTGCCTACGGCATCAACTCCCCCCTTTGCTACACGGAAGCCTACACTTTTTTTGGACTCAAGTGCATCCTCGCTCCGGAGGTTCCCAACAATCAGGGTTCGCTGAGTTTATTCCGGATCGTTGCCGAATCGGGTTCGGTGGTCCACCCGCTACCACCTTCTCCTGTGACAGCAAGGCACGTGATCGGGCAAATGCTCCCGGATGTCGCCTTCGGATGCCTCGCGCAAGCTCTTGAAGGCAAAGTCCCTGCTGAGAGTGCTGGTAGCATTTGGGTGCTGCCCTTCGCTGACACCGGACAAGGCGCTTCCCGTTTCAACGTGATGAACGTCGGCATGGGCGGGGTCGGAGCGCGTCCCGGAAAGGACGGCCTTTCCGTGACCGCTTTTCCAAGCGGGGTGGGCGCAATTCCGGTGGAGGTCACGGAATCCGATTCTCCACTCGTCTTTTGGCGCAAGGAGTTCCTGTCCGATTCCGGGGGTCCAGGAATGTTTCGGGGTGGCTTGGGGCAGGTCATCGAGGTTGGCAATACCGAGGCCGCGCCCTTCACGATTTCCGCCGCGACCTTCGACCGTATCCACAACCCTCCCCGAGGCCGCGAGGGGGGACAAGCTGGCCGACCGGGCAAGGCCCAACTGGTTTCCGGCATGGAATTCGCCGACAAGGCGGTTTACACCGTGCCGCAGGGTGACCGTCTCCGGGTGGAACTTCCGGGCGGCGGCGGCTTGGGGGATCCCCAAAAACGTGATCGGCAACGAATTCAGCAGGATCTTGAAGCGGGCTACGTGACTCCGGAAGGCGCTGCGCGTGATTATTGAGATTTGGAGTAAGCCGCTACGACAACCGCTTGTGTTTGATTCGCATGGATGACGGATACGCTCACATCACCTCGGCGCAAGTCCGTTGCGGGGCAGACGAGGCGTTTGCCTACCTCACCAGCTTGGAGCGCATGGCGGCATGGAACCTCAACATGTCTGAGATTGAGATTGTTGAAAACGCTCTGGCGAGGGGGGTGGTCACGCAGACCGGAACCACGGTCTGGGTACAAGTGCAGGCGGATGCAAGCACCCACACGATCCATTTCTTTGTTGGAGGCTTCCGGGACCAACTCGTTCCGCGCATCATGATTCGGGTGGTTTCCGGAGAATGCCTTGGCACAACGAGTGAGCAGTGTGTAGTTTCCATGATGGCGTGGCGGCTTGAAAGCATGGATGATGAACGCTGGTGTGGGCTGATCGCGGCTCACGAACACGAAATTTTACAAATCAAAACTTTACTGGAATAACACTTGAGAATGAAAAAATCGATTGATTTGAATGATTGCCAAACGCTTGATGAGCAGGATCCCCTGCGTTCCTTGCGAGCCAAATTTTCCCAATCGGAAAGCGGTGCAATCCATTACGATGCAAATTCGATGGGAGCCATGCCGAAGGCAGTTCCGGAGCAAGTGGCATGGATGCTCAACGAAGGTTGGCGGAATCTGAGCAGACAAGGATGGTCAAAACTTGATTGGCTGGACAAGCCGAAAAAACTAGCGGCTGGTATTGCCCATTTGCTGGGTGCGAACCCGGAGGATGTGATCGTCTGCGACAGTACCTCCATCAATCTCTACAAGCTTTTGAGCTATGCGTGGCGAATCCGGAAGGGGGGCAACATCCTGTTGACCGAGTCCAACCATTTCCCCACGGACATCTACATTGCTGAAGGCTGGGTGAAAACCGTGCAAGAGCTTGGAAGCGAGGCAGAAATCAGATTCGCGGATTCGCACGAGGAGGTCATGGATTCCTTGAACGAGGAAGTTGCGGTGGTCAGTTTGACCTATGTTGACTATCGAACCAGTCTGCGCTGGGAGATGTCCCGTCTCATGCAGAAGGCCAAGGAGGTGGGAGCCTTGGTGGTTTGGGATTTGTCCCACGCCGCTGGTGCGGTAAGGATTGATTTGATGGAATGCGATGCCGATTTTGCGGTTGGCTGTAGTTACAAGTACCTCTGCGGAGGCCCAGGCGCTCCGGCATACTTGTTTATCCATCCCCGGCATCAAAACCAGACATGGCCCACAATTGCAGGTTGGATGGGGCACTTGGACGTATTTGCCTTTGCACAAAATTATGAGGCTCACCCCAGCATCATCAGCCAGACCACGGGATCGCCAGCGATCATGGCCAACGAAATCTTTTCAGCAGCGGTGGAAATTTGGCAGGAGGTGCAAGTGGACGAACTCGACCGGAAACACGAATCGTTGACCCAATTGTTCTGGGAACTTCTGGAGCAGGAATGCGGTCCACTTGGAGCAGAAATGACCTCACCCCGTAACCATTCTCAGCAAGGCGGGCACGTTTCCATCCGGCATCCGGGGGCTGGTCCGGTGAGTGAGGCGCTGCTGGAGCATGGAGTCGTGTCCTCCTTCCGGAAACCCGATTCCATTCGCTTTGGAATCTCACCATTGTACCATAGCCATGAGGACATTTGGGCCGGGATCCAACGACTCAAGGAAGTGCTATCCACAGAAGTTTGGCAAGAAGAACGATTCCAGAAGGTTTCGGTCTAGCAATTCCAAAGGAATTTTGACCAAAACCGATCCTGTTTTCTAAGGGAGAGCCCTTGCAAAGTCAAGCTTTGACTGAGTAAAAACCTATCCGGCTCAGCCCCACGCTGAGGGTTACTGCGACATTCGTGGGTTTGTGGTGGACGAGGTGGAGCAGGCGATTCGTACCACAGCTTAGTCCAAGACCGGACGCAACTCTCGGATGGAATGCCGCAAGGATTTCCTGTATAACCAAGTGTGGAATGGGAAACAGTATGCGACCAAGCAGGTTCGACCGATCTTCGTTGAAGAGGTGGAGGAGATTGTTGTGATCACTGTGTACACCGACTACTTCTGAGGAGCCATGAAAATACAATATGATGCCGAGGTGGACGCGATGCGGATCGCATTTGCAGAGACCACAGTAACGACGGTCCACCTTACCGAAGGGGTTGCGGCAGATTACGATGCAGATGGCCGCTTGGTTGGTTTGGAAATCCTTGATGTTCGGGAACGCCTCCCGGATTTGGACGTGCTGGGGTCGGTCACCCTGGAAGGAGTGGGGTTGCAACGGGCGGCGACGTAAGTCTGTGTCTTTGAAAAACCCTAACTTCCGTGAGATTGACCACGAGACCGGATTCGAGGTTTCGGCAGAGTTTCGGTGTTTTGATCAGCGGGATGAGGCGTTTTGCCGTTCAGACTGGGATCCGGAAATCCGCTCTGCCAAGAGCGAGGCGTTTTACCGGGGGCATGACATGCCCCAGGCCCGCGCCCGTAACGTGGACGGTTTTGGGCAGCGTGACTACGCCCTGCGCAACGCTGCGTGGCACGTCACCAATGTCCTCCGGGACTTGAAGCGCGAATCTGAAGACCGCAAAGAGGGTTTTCTTGCCGAGTTCACCACCCACGCCGAGGGCGGGCTGGAACCGTTTCCGTTTGAATCCCCGGAGCAGGCGACGGCGGAGCTCAAGCGCGTCGCCGGTTTTGTGGGAGCGGACTTGGTGGGCGTGTGTGCGTATGACGAACGCTGGGTTTACCGCACCCGCTACAGCGAACGCACCCAACAGGCCGAACCGATGGACCTTCCGGACGATTTGCCGTGGGTGATCGTGATTGGAGAGGCGATGGACCGCGACCTCATGTGGACGGTGCCTTCCGCCCTCTCCGGAGCTGCGACCGGTATGGGCTACACGCAGGACGCGGTGGTGCTGCTCACACTAACGCAGTACCTCCGAAACCTCGGCTACCGCGCTTACGCGACCATGAACGATTCCGCGCTGGCGGTGCCGCTGGCAGCACAAGCCGGGCTGGGCGAAGTCGGACGGCACAGCTTGCTGATCACCCCGGAGTTCGGGCCAAGACTGCGACTGGGGAAAATTTTCACTGACCTGCCGCTGGTTCCGGACCGTCCACAACATTTTGGTGTCCGTGAATTCTGCGAAATCTGCCACAAGTGTTCCACGAATTGTCCGGTCAAAGCGATCTCAAGTGGCGAACCCCAGCCGGAACCTCACAGCCGCTCAAACCTCACAGGCGTTCGCAAGTGGACGACGATTGCAGAAAAGTGTTTTGGGTTCTGGGCGGCACAGAATTCGGACTGCTCCATTTGCATCCGGGTCTGCCCGTACAATCGGGACTTCACTAAGCCGTTGGCCCGTTGGTGGCGCTGGCTGGCTGGAACGCGCTGGCGGAGGTTGGCACTTTGGATCGATGACAAACTCCAGCACGGCCTACGCCGCAAGGCAAGCTGGTGGTGGAGTCAGGTTTGAAGCTTTGCGGCGTGAGACCGACAGAGGTGCTACAAACTCAGGAAATGACCCCCATTTTTCCAGATTGGTAATCCTGAAACGCCTGCAAGATTTCCTCCTGCGTGTTCATCACAAACGGACCGTAGCGCACCACTGGTTCGTTGAGCGGTTCCCCGGCCAGCACCAGCAAATCGAGCGGCGCGTCCGGAAGGGCGGAGGCCGTGACCGTTTCCGCGTCGTTGGCGAAGACCGCAAGCTGTCCGGCAGCGGCGGTTTGTGCGTTTTCTCCAAACTGCCCACTCCCGGAAATAACGTAGGCCATCGCGTTTTGTGACGGCGGCACCGCATGTGTGAACGCGGCTCCGGGTTGCAGCGTGACGTGTAGAAACGTGATGGGCGTGTGGGTGTCAATCACGGCGGTGGTGTCTCCAACCGTCCCGGCGATGATGCGCACACGGCTGCCTTCGCCGTCCAAGTCCACCTCCGGAATCTGGGCGGCAGGAGTGTCCTGGTAGCGCGGTGGGGTCAGCTTCAGCTTGGCAGGCAGGTTCACCCAAATCTGGAAACCGTTGGTGACTCCACCGCGCTCCCGGAATTCGACAGTGGGCATTTCCGAGTGAACCACGCCCGCCCCGGCAGTCATCCATTGCACGTCTCCCGGCGTTAGCTTACCGTAGTTGCCCTGCGAGTCTTTGTGTTCCATCTCTCCGGAAAGCAGGTAGGTGACGGTCTCGAAACCCCGGTGCGGGTGGTCCGGAGCACCAATCGCTTCGCCGGGCAACCAGTCCTTTGGACCCATGTGATCCAGCAATAAAAACGGATCCACCTGCGAACACTGCGGCGTGGGAAACGGACGACGCACCGGAAAGCCCCCGCCTTCGAGCGTTTGGACGGTTTGAATCACCTGCGAGACGTGGCGTGGCATTCCAGAAAGACGGCGAAAAGTTTTGAGAAAACGGGGAGGGAGAGGTGCCGACCCCCACGGTGGAGGGTCGGCGGAAGGGGGTGCGGTCAGCTGCCGACTTGCAGCAATGCCCGCTTGGCGAAGACCTTGGCCATGGCGCGGCGATACTCCTCACTCACAGACCAGTCGCTGAGGACGCTGCGGCCATTTGCGGCTTGGTCGCCTGCCGACTTGGCGGACGCCTCGTTCACGGCTTGGCCACGCATGGCGTTCTCCACTCCGGAATCCCGGAAGGCGGATTCCCCCACCCCGCTGAAGCCGACACGCACGTCGGAGCAGGCGCCTCCGGAGGTGGTCATGGCGACCGCGCAGCCCACATAAGGGTAGCGAGAGGCTGGTTGCGGGAACTTGAGGTAGCACGAGTTGGCGTTCGCCGCATCCGTGGGAATCCGGATTTCGGTGAGCAATTCCCCGTCCTGAACGGCGGTCTCCCAGAGTCCCGTGAAGAAATCTGCCACTGCCACCGCGCGCTCGCCTCCGGAACCCCGGATCACGAGGGTCGCGTTGAGTGCGAGGACAGCTCCGGGATAATCTGCGGACGGATCGGCATGAGCGAGTGCCCCGCCAATCGTGCCTCGGTTGCGAACCTGAACGTCGCCGATGGCCCCGGCGGCTTGGCTCAAGGCCGGAGCCTTTTGCTGCACCACGTCCGAGGATTCAAGCTGCCAGTGGGTGGTGAGAGCGCCAATCGCGAGATGGTCTCCGCGGTCCTGAATGCCTTTCAGACCGCCGATGCCACCGATGTCGATGACCTTCTCTGGTGTTGCCAAACGGAGCTTCATAGCGGGCACAAGACTGTGGCCCCCGGCAAGCACCTTGGCGTCTTCCCCATGCTGTTGCATCAGGGCAAGGGCCTCGTCGACAGACGAGGCGCGGTAGTATTCAAACGCTGCTGGAATCATAAGCCTCCAAAGAGGATGTTTGCGAAGACACGGAGGAAAGCCCTCCGTGCCGGGTTTCAGTCTGTTACGCCGACGCCTGCTGGATGGCCGACCACACACGGGGCGGCGACAGCGGCATTTCGAGGTCGGTGACTCCAAGAGGACGCAGGGCGTCAATGGCGGCATTGACCACCGCCGGAGTCGAGCCGATGGTTCCCGCTTCTCCGCAGCCCTTCACCCCCAACGGGTTGTGCGGGCACGGAGTCACGTTCTGTGAGACCTCAAAGCTCGGCAGGTCATCGGCACGCGGCATGGCGTAATCCAGATAAGTGCCTGTCGAGAGTTGTCCGCTCTCGTCGTAATTGGCACTTTCCAGCAACGCCTGCCCCACGCCTTGGGCGATGCCGCCGTGGATTTGCCCATCCACAATCATCGGATTGAGGATGTTGCCCACGTCGTCCACCGCGACGAAACGCTTGAGCGCAACGGTTCCAGTGTCGGGTTCCACTTCGACCACGGCGATGTACGTCCCGAAGGGGTAGGTGAAGTTCGCCGGATCGTAGAAGCTGTTGAACTCGAGGCCGGGTTCCATGCCTTCCGGGAAGTTGTGCGGCACATAGGCGGCCAAGGAAACCTCGCCAAAGGCGATGGACTTGTCCGTGCCCCGCACAGTCCACTTGCCGTCCGCGAAATCGAGGTCATCCACTGAGGCTTCCAGCAGGTGCGCGGCGATCTTCGCCCCCTTCTCCTTAACCTTGTCAAGCGCTCTGAAAATGGCAGAACCACCGACCGCTAGGCTACGAGAGCCATAGGTGCCCATCCCGAAGGGGATCTGCTCGGTGTCGCCGTGAACGATTTCGACATTCTCCATGGGAATCCCAAGGGTGTCCGCGACAAGCTGGGCGAAGGTGGTTTCGTGACCCTGCCCGTGCGAGTGGCTTCCGGTGTAGACCGAAACCGTCCCGCCGGGTTGGACCCGGATGTTCGCGCTCTCAAAGAGTCCGGCGCGGGCGCCGAGAGAACCGACCACCGCAGAGGGGGCAATGCCACAGGCCTCGATGTAGGACGAGAAACCGATGCCGAGGTAGCGACCTTGCTTGCGCGCTTCTTCCTGCTCGCGCCGCAAGTCCTGATAGCCGATGGTGTCCAGCGCCTTCTCCATTGCCGCGATGTAGTTGCCGCTGTCGTATTGCAGGGCCACCTGCGTCTGGTAACCCGGCTCAGTCACTCCGTCAAAAGGCGGGATGAAGTTGCGCTTGCGGAGTTCTGCCGGATCAATGTTCAGCTCAGCGGCGGCAGTGTCCATCAGACGCTCAATCAGATAAGTCGCCTCCGGACGTCCGGCTCCACGGTACGCATCCACCGGGGTTGTGTTCGTGAAGACCGCGTTCACGCTGATGTGAATCGCCGGGGTTGTGTACTGCCCTTGCATCAGCGTTCCGTGCAGGTAGGTCGGGACACAGGTCGAGAAGGTGGAGAGGTACGCGCCAAGGTTGGCATCCGTGCGTACCCGCAGAGCGGTGATCTTGCCGCCGGCATCAAAGCCCATCTCCGCCGTCGTGTTGTGGTCGCGTCCGTGCGCGTCCGTCAGGAACGACTCACTGCGCTCGGCGGTCCACTTGACGGGACGGCCAATCAGCTTCGAAGCCCAAGTCACCAGCGCTTCTTCCGTGTAGTGGTAGATCTTGCTGCCAAAACCACCGCCGACATCTCTGGAAACCACGCGCACCTTGTTTTCCGGAAGCCCCAGCACGAACAGGCACATCAACAGGCGGATGACGTGGGGGTTTTGGGAAGAGGTGTAGAGCGTGTAGAAATCGCGGGCTGCATCGTAATCGCCGATGTAACTGCGCGGTTCGATCGCATTTGGAACCAGACGTTGGTTGCGGATGTCCAGCTTGGTGACATGGTGGGCGCTGCCAATGCCTGCGTCCGTTGCGGCTTGGTCGCCCAGTTCCCAATCAAACACCATGTTGTCCGGAAGGTCGTCATGCACCCTCGGCGCACCGGACTGGAGGGCTGCGGTCGAGTCGGTGACTGCGGGCAGTTCCTCGTAATCAACCTCGAGCAACTCAGCACCGTCCTTGGCTTGCGCCTTGGTTTCGGCAATGACGACAGCCACGGCATCTCCAACGTGGCGAACCTTGTCCGCAACAAGGATCGGGTGCTTTGGTTCCCGCATGGTCGTGCCGTCCTTGAAGTCCACCTGCCAACCGCAGGGCACTCCACCGATCTCCTTAAAATCTTCCCCCGTCAGCACGGCCACCACGCCGGGGGCGTTTTGAGTGGCAGTGGAGTTCACGCTGCGGATGCGAGCGTGAGCGAAGGGGCTGCGCACAATGTGTGCGTGGGTCATGCGCGGCAGCACGATATCGTCCGTGTACTGGCCGGTTCCAGTGGTGAAGCGTCGGTCCTCCACCCGCTTGATCGGTTCTCCAATCAGCTTGCCCATAGAAATCTCCTTAGATCAGGGTTTAGGCATTCTCGGCAGCCCACTGGACCGCCTTGACGATGTTGTCGTAGCCCGTGCAGCGGCAGAAGTTGCCTTCCAGCGCGCGGCGGATTTCCACATCCGAGGGCTTTGGGTTGCGTTCGAGCAACTGCCACGAGGTCATGATCATGCCCGGAGTGCAGAAACCGCACTGCAGGCCGTGCTTCTCGCGGAAGCCCTCTTGGATGGGATGAAGGGTGCCGTTGGAGGCGAGTCCTTCGATGGTGGTGATCTCTGCCCCGTCGCATTGCACGGCGAGCAGGGTGCAGGATTTGACCGCCTCGCCATTCACCACAATGGTGCAGGCACCGCAACTGCTGGTGTCGCAGCCAACGTGGGTTCCTGTGAGGTCCAGATTGTCGCGCAGGTGTTGCACGAGCAAAGTCCGGGACTCCACATCGCTTGTGAACGAGGAGCCGTTCACAGTCATTGTCACTTGCATGGAGGTTTCTCCTGTGTTAGTGGTTAACGCTTCTGAGTGAAGCAAAGACATGTTCTTTTAACTCGCATGATCATGCAAGTCAATCATTTTCTCTGCTCGTTATGCCTCGAGAGTGGGTGTTGAAATAAGCGCACGGGCGTGGTGCCGGATGTGGTCCTTCATGAAGGTGGCGATAAAGTAGTAGCTGTGATCGTAGCCCGGCTGCATCCGGAACGTCGCCGGATAGCCCTTGGCCTCGCAGGTTTTCCGGAACAACTCGTAGTTCAATTCCTCCATGAACTGATCCTCGGAACCCTGATCCACCAGCAGGGGCGCAGTCATGCTGCTGGATTGCATCAACGCATTGGCATCATGCTGTGCCCAAGCCTCCGGATTGTCGCCAAGGTAGCTTTCGAGCGCTTGCTGTCCCCACGGGCATGGCGCAAACGCGGACACCGAGCGAAAGCGTTCTGGATTCTTGAGTGCGAGCGTCAGGGCGCCATGCCCCCCCATCGAGTGCCCAAAGATGCTTTCACGTTCTGGATTGGTGGGGAAATTTGCGTGGATCAGTTTGGGGAGTTCGTTGACGATGTAGTCGTCCATGCGGTAGTGTTGCGCCCATTTCTCGACCGTCGCGTTGAGGTAGAATCCCGCTCCGGTGCCAAGGTCGTAGCGTTCGTCCTCGCCTTCGATTCCGGCGCCACGTGGGCTGGTATCCGGAACTACGAGCATCAATCCAGCCTCCGCCGCGTACTGTTGCGCTCCGGCTTTGGTGATGAAGTTCTCGTGGGTACAGGTCAGTCCGGAAAGCCAATACAGTACCGGAACCGGGCCGGATTCCGCCTGGGGGGGCAGGAACACAGAAAACTTCATTTCGCACGAACACGTCTCGGAAGCGTGGCTGAAAATCTTGGTCCAGCCGCCGAAGGTTTTGTTTGCGCCGAGGGATTCGAGGGTGGTGGTTGTCACAATTTGCCTGAGAGAAAGTTGAGATTGATTTTAGAGCAAGGACTATGCAGATGAAGGGTCATGGGGTCGGAGTTGGGAGTTTCAGGATTTTTTCCCGGACCCAGTAACGCAAGAGGGGGTCCGTGAACAAGTAAGCTCCATTTGCTTTTTCCAAAAGCCCGGTGTTCAGCAGTCGCTTCACGGTGCGGGAGATGTTGATTTTGCGGGAATCCATGACGGCGTACAAGGAGGAATTCCCTTTGGCCAGTTCCAAAACCACCTGCTTTTCTTGATGCTTGGCGCTGATTTCGTCCCAGACCTTTTCGCAATAGTTCACCTCCGTCTCCAGCGAGAGAGTCAGCAATTCCTGAAAGGAACGATCCGCTTTTCCAAGCTGCTCACGGTGAAACAGTGCTTGCTGAGCCAGCAGTTGGGTGTAATACGGATGCCCGTTCGTGAAGCGGGTGATTTGGGCTGCGAGCGGTTAAGGTTTTGCATCAAGTCCGCAATTTGGTGTTTCAGTTGATGGATGGAAAAATCCAACTTCCGGTTGGACAGCACTCCTTTGGTGATCTCG